>OLQN01000112.1_pt1 | contig 68744 bp, 53 predicted proteins | sample 1673181 | NCBI WGS metagenome assembly OLQN01 (sample SAMEA3136763, study PRJEB25190) | human gut metagenome | biome: human gut; feature: human-associated habitat; material: faeces | place: Austria | collected 2013
GCCGTTGCTCTTTCGCTAGTGCAATCTCCCTATTTTTATTCTCTTGATTAGTGCTTTTTAACCCTAGCTCTTGCTTTGCTTTTTCTTTTCGTGAAGCTCTATCCATAATACTTATAATTCCAACTGACCTTCTCCGTTTAAAACACTTAGTATCTCGTCGTCTGTGACCACTTCACCCTTAATATCACTTAGCAATTTGATGGCAATCTTTCTCTCTTCAGGATCACTTGCAAGATTAATTCTGCGAAACACATCTGTAAGATAAGCACTTTTATCTTGCACCGCATCTAAAGCATCCTTAAACCCTGCCAGCTTTTTAGACAACTCCTCGTCATAGCTTTTAGAAGTCATCTTGTCTTTGGCTTGTTTCACTTTTAGCTGCACAAAACTCTCAACTAAATCTATACCTTTCTGAATGGTCTCCTCCGTTTTTTGATCAAGCACCATATCATCCTTGTACTCAGCCAACTCACCAATGCGCTCAAAGGATTCAGCAACATTGCTCTTCAATTTGTCTGTAGCAGAAGAAATAGTATCTTCAAATAGCATCAGACCCTTCTCAACTTTTGGTGATAGTGTCTCTTCAGAAATATCACGTGGAATCTTCACTGTAGACAATAGGTCATCGTCAATTTTACTCTCTACGATCTCTCGTCCTAGCTTTAACAACACCACTAAATCTCGTACATGCTTCAACATGAGCTGCTTCAATTCATCCGAGCTACTTATACTCTGACGAATTTGAGTTGATATGTTCCTAATCTGCTGATTAAGAGCAGTAGACTCTACTTTTAACCTTTGAAACTTGATATTCTGATCCTCCAAGTCTTCTTCAGCTAGCTTAAGATTAACTCTAAAATCCTCATAAACCTCAATGAATGGACCATACGTACTATTCCATTGGGCATAATTGCGATAATACTTTTTATTTGCTCCTCCAAAGGAAAGTATATTCCATAGAAAAAAGGGTTTTGGGGGCTTAGCACCAACGGCAAGATGATACTCATTTGCTTTGGAATCGATCACTTCCCGAGAGCTAGTTACCACCTCTTCAAAACAATTAATAGCCTGTCGGCAACTCTCCATTTCAGCATCACACTCTTTTAAACGAGCTAGTTGACCCTGACGAGTACGCTCTAGTCTCTCCACATTTTCATCAGAGTAAAGTGCATTATAGACAGCTTGGATATCTTCAGACATAAGCTCCTCAGCAAACCGGAAGTATGCTTGAGCCTTTGGAATTACAACCTCACTGAGTGCTTTATGCACTACAAATAGTCGTGCTACATCTGCTTTGATCGTTGTTGCATCATACTTTACACTGACTTGAAACGTTGATAACTCGCTCTTGAGCTGATTAGTAAGCTGTGATGCAGTCATATAATGATCAATCATCTTTGCTCCTGCCATCAAAACACCTAAAGAGCGGTCTCCTGACTTACTACTTGAAAGGGCTACTAAGGAAGACTGAACCGATGATTTAAAGCTTTCACTCACATTAGTTAATAGATTTGAACATTTTTTATCCAGCTGATCATACTTAAGGGTTATCTCTTTAAGCATATTATCAACATCAAGCCATTCTAAATTATTAAAATCGAATAGCTCTGGCGCAACAGACTTAATGGCATCGCCATATAAATCCATTAACTTCGTGGCAAAATCATAATAGAGAGATTCAATTTCAATTCGTAATGTAGAGAAGTCATCAATATTGTGCTGAACACTTCTTCTCGCTTGATGGTATGCTTCAGTCATCATAGAGTATCTCTCAAATATGGCTGATGCCTTAGACTTCACCTTTTTCACACCACCTGTACCTGAAAGAATATCTACTAGCTTCTCGGTTCCCTCAACTCCTAGTATTTGAATAGATTCATTGACTAGTTCTCCCACCTGATTCAGTAATCCGACGGTAGTCTCCAACCCTTTTTTAGAAACCTCAATAACATTATTACTTTTCGTAACCTCTAATTGATTTCCACATATTGGGCACTCATTGGAGTCACTATTCTCATTATCATACTCTAGTTGAACATGCCTATAACCGCAGGCTCTACAGGTAAATATTTTTACTTGATCCATCATAGATATACTATTAATTATTTAGTTGAAGGTGCCAGAAATGTTATTGAAGCGATTAGACGCTTGGAGGTTAATTCAATAGTTGGTTCATTTGGATTGTTGATTTTGTTTCATTTCCGCTATATGGCGGTCACGATCAGCCCATATCTCCTTATATATACTTTTATTGGAGCCAAAAAGCGACCATGGCATTGTATGATAGCTTCCACAAGAAGGACACTCCAATGGCCATGCATAGCAAGTTGCCATATATTCGTAGTGAGGTCCTCTAAATTTGTGTTTGCACTCATCGCAGACAAAACGTGTATAGCCAAATTGAATCATAGCTTAATTCTTAATGGTTTTATTCTTCTGAGGCAAATATAGCATTAGATACTGCGAGATCTCTGCAGTATCTCCAACAATTATTCATTCTAATAGTTAAAAATGGGGTTGACCCATTAATTTAACATTTGAGAGATAGATATAGTCATCCGAAAGAGAGGAGAGGGTGGTGTCTACTATGGGGTCCTCGGTTATCAGGGGTCATCCGCAGGCATCCGTTTTTGTCTCACGGGGCACTCCACTAGTCCGTTCTTCAAGCTACTAAATAAGGTACAAAATTTGAATAAAATAGGGGCTTCAAAACCTCCTTCGTAATCAATTGGAATTCAATACCATACGAAGGCGTTTGCCGAGATGCAACTAAGCGATCGGCGAGATGCAACTCGGCAAATGCTTAGTTGCAACTCGTCGATTGCTTAGTTGCATCTCCACTTTTGCCTTGCTCGTAGCGGAAAATGTGCGGGCTGTTTATTGAGAAGAAAACACCTCAAGGAGAGGGGGATTGCAAGAGTCTATTTATCAATGATTGATGGAAAAACCCGAAGAGGGTTTCATGGTGTATTAACCCAAGCTTCCCCCTGAAGGGGAGCGTTAGCGAGCCCGAAGGTGAAGCTTGGGTAGGGAAAGGACTATAAATAAGCTACCCCGAAGGGGTTGCATATACACCATCGCTTATGGATGTAAAAGTGCAACCCCTTCGGGGTAGTTGATGTTGCCTTGCACCTCTCCCCAATCTTCTCCTCCTCTAGGTACGCTTCGCCTACCTACGGAGGGGGAAGGCTGGGTTAATAGACCATGGAAGCCCTTCGGGCTTCTGCTATTCCTGCTTGAGGAACTGAAAACCATACGTTAAGGACTTTCTCACACGTTATCCGTGGGTATTCCAGGGGTTACGCATTATAAAGGATCTATAAAGGCATAAGAGCACCCGCCAGGGTGCCACTCAGATAGCCCCCGTGTCGGAGGGGCGAAAGCCCCGAACGACCGGCGGGGAAGAGGTGTACACCAACCATACGACCCTTGTGGTCGCACCCCCAATAAGTTGTGCGACCACAAGGGTCGATTGATATTATCATACTATTTCCCCGCCGGTCTTCGGCTCTACGAGCCTTGACCGGGGGCTATCTGAATGGCACCCTAACGGGTGCTTTTTTTGAAACCTCCTCTGTGTATAGATGGTGCAAAAATACCCATGCGACCCCGTGGAGGGGTCGGACAACCCTATCTCTAGGTCTGACCCTCCCCACCCCTCAGCCGGGGTCAAGCAGGTGGTGAATATGCTCTTGCACACAGGTCGTTCGGGGCTAACGCCCCTCCGACCTGTGCCTATTTAAGAGGGACCTCTGCCGAGGTCCTTACGCCATTATCCTCAACAGATTGTATATCATCATTCGCACAATAGTCTTTTCTAATGCGTAACCCCTGTAGGTATTGCGAATGGGATTCACAGATTACGATAATTTCAGTATCTTTGCTACAGATTTTGGATACATTAATAATATGTCAAAGCATAGGGGACTTTTGATTTCAGGGGGTGTGGCATTACTTGCCTTGGGAGGGGTTTGGCTCTATACCAAGTATGGAGATAGAGGTGCCAGCGACAAGGAGATCGTCACTACTACGGAGCGGGTAGTACGGCCAGTGGATTCGCTTTCTTCCAGTCTCTCTGTAGACGAAGCGGAGGAGCTGATCGCCGAAGCCAATAATGAGGTACCAGTCTACGATCTTTACAAGGATTATTATACCAATAATATGATTTTTGAAGATGTCGAAGCACCTTTTAATCAAGGCAGTGAACCGCTATCTCAATTTATAGACCGATTTAGAGAGGATGCCACTTTTCAGCGTGCCAGGACCTCCCTTGGCGAGGGGTCAAGTACTCCAGACTTTGGGAAGCTACAGATTGCGATTGCCCCTCCCGATAGCACTTACTTCTTTGCTGCTTGGCGGGAATTAGCCCCAAATGAAGCTGCCTTTTGCAAAGGGTATCTAGGGTCGGAGATGATTGAGGAGTATCTATTTGGCAGAAAGGATAGCCAATCACCATGGATGCTGATTGATTATTTCCGTGCCGATGACGCTATTTTCTGATCGGGTGGTTGTCCCCGCTATAGGTTGTGCGACCACAAGGGTCGATTGATATTATCGCACTATTTTACCCGCCGGTCGTTCGGGGGCTATCTGAATGGCACCCTGTCGGGTGCGTTTATGGAACCTCTTCAATCGGGGGACGCGAGGATTAAAGGCGAGGGTCTTGACCCCACATGAGCTTTTGGCGTAAGGTTTGGTAGAAGGAGTAGTGCTGTGAGTGGAGCACCTTGAGTCGCTTTTCCGACCGACGGATATGCACCGTGGCTCCGATGGTCTCGGGGTGACTTTTGCCATCAATGGCGAGGAGGAAGGCACCGCTACGGCTCTCTATATGGAGCTCTATCTCGACGCTATTGGGGAGCACGATGGGTCGCATATTGAGGGTATGAGGGGCGATGGAGCAGATCTGCATCACTGGGCTATGGGGGTGGACGACGGGTCCATTGACACTGAGGGCATAGGCGGTGGAGCCGGTGGGGGTGGAGATGAGTTGGCCGTCGCCATCGGTATTGGCAATCAATTCGCCATTGATATAGGTGGCGACCGAAATCATACTGGCGGTATCGCGTTTCATCACCGCCACCTCATTAAGTGTGAGGGCGCGGAAGGTCTCCCTTCCCTCTTGGTCCGTGACGAAGCACTCCAGCAGGTCGCGCTCTTCCGAAAGGGCGGTGCCCTCCTCTAGCTCCTTCCAGAAGTGGGGAAACTCCTCTGGCTGTAGACTTGCTAGAAAGCCGAGATGACCTGAATTGATGCCGATAATGCCTGCCTTGGTGCCGGCGATCAACTTGGCAGTGCGTAGGAAGGTACCATCACCGCCCACACTGATCAGCAGGTCGGTATCCACCACTCCTCTAGGAGTGCAGATAGAGATACCCCCAAGTGAAAATCCTTCAGAGAGGAGATAGGTATAGAGGCGCTGCTCGATCTGTAGGGAGTGCTCTGGGTGGAGGGCAAGGATCGTCTTGATCAGTTGTCGGAAACTCTCTGGATTGCTCTTTTGATGGACAGAGCCACAAAGTAGGATTTTCATATTGAGGAAGGGGGGGGGGCAATGGATTATAGTGTTCGTAATTTCTGAAAGTCGATGGTGAGCCCTTCCTCAGCTGCCAAAGTGGGTGGGAAGATAGCTTGAGTTTCTCTGAGCAACTCTTGTACTAGAGCTGGGGCGGCATACCGAGCACTGTAATGCCCAATGAGGAGGTGCCCCACCTCGGCCTGCTGGGCAATGGTAGCGGCATCGGTGGTGGTACTATGGAGGGTTTCGGCTGCCCGCTCGGTCATCTTGGCACCTAAGGTAGCTTCGTGGTAAAGCAGATCCACCCCCTTGATCGTCTCCACAATGGGAGGGAAATAGGCGGTATCGCTACAGTAGGCGAAGCTATAGGGTGCTCGGGGCGCCTTGGTCACCTTGTGATTGGGAATTACGGTACCATCTTCCCGCTGGAAGTCGGCTCCCTGCTTAAGTAGTCCGAAGTAGGCGATGGGTATTTGATAGAAGTCGCACATCTCCCGATCAATGTGGCGTGGCTTTGGTTTTTCATCAAAACGATAACCGATGCAGGGCACCCGATGCTTGAGGGGAAAGGAGGTGACGAGTAGCGAATGATCTTCATAGACCGTTTGCACCTGCCGATGATCAATCTGGTGAGGAATGATTCGCTCGGCATCGTCGCGACAAAAGGTCTCCACGATAAAGCGGACATAAGCTTCAATCCCTTCGGGTCCATAGATATGCACAGGGTGGTCGAGACCACTCAAAGACATACTACTGAGCAATCCGGGCAAACCTAGACAGTGATCGCCGTGTAAGTGGGTGATGAATATGCGGTGAAGATTGGCCCACGAGCCACCGAAGCGGAGCAACTGCATCTGAGTGCCTTCACCACAATCAATCATATAGACTTTTTCCCGCAGACGCAATAGCTGTGAGCTATGTTGCTGTCCAGGCTTGGGGAGTGCCGAGCCACAGCCCAGCACCTTTAGGTACATTCCATCGCCGTAATTGGCATCATTCATTACTGCTGTTTGCATCATTCAATTGTTGGTCTACCACCCTCTTTAGTTCTTGCACCTTTGCTCTCACCTCCCATAGCTTCTCACGGATCTGAAGGTCGGTATCTACCGCACCTCCACTCTGCAACTGCTCCGCAACCGCCTGCAGTGAGAGCCCTTTATCAATCAATAGGTAGCGAATCCGCTCCACCAGCTTCAGGTCGTCCTGAGTATAGAGACGAGTACCCGACGATGCCGCCCGCTTAGGTGCCAAGGGCGTGTGTCGCTCCCAATACCTCAGCTGCGTTTCATCTACCTTAAAGAGCCTCGCCACCTCGCCTATGGTATAATAGGGTTTCTCCTGAGCATTGGCTTGAGGATTCTCAAACCTCCAGTGGGTGTTATTCTTCCTTTTCTTTGGCATAAAAAAATAAGTAGAGACGTAACAATATCCATTACGTCTCTACTTTTTTCATCTCAAAAATAAAAGCTAGTCACAGATTAATAGGTACGCTCCAAGATCCATGCATCCTGGAAGAGTCCCTTATCGGCATACATACTCTTAATGGATTCACGGCTTCTTACAGCGTCGCTCTTATCGTCGAAGCTAGTGACGATCACACGATACATACCTTGCTCATTCTGTGCTAGGATGGGGTTGTACCCTTGATCAGCCATACGAGCCTTAAGAGAATTGGCATTGGTAACGCTTAGGAAGCTACCAATCACCACACTGTACCTACGAAGTCCGCTGGCATCCTCTCCTACTGCTGGAGTCACCTTTTCAGGTCGTACATCGGCATTGTCGGTCACCACTGGGATGATCTCATCCTTTGGAGTCTCCTCGGCCTCTTTAGCGATTTCTCTCTGTTGTGCACGCTCCATTACAGCCTTATAGGCACTCTGCTTTGGTTTACAAGAAGTCATGGCACCTGCTGTGAGCAGGGCGATTGCTACGATTGCTACATACTGTACTTTCTTCATCATATTCTATATAAGTCGGTTTGAATGATTCCTTTTCCTATCAAATATAGGAGTTTTTCCCTCATTTCCCACAAAGTTAGACTTTTATTTTGTAATTTAGCCATTCAAATGGGAATATTTCTATTTTTATCATTTTTTATACGATGAGAAAGAACATTTTAACCGCTGTTTCTACAGCTTTACTCATGAGTAGTATGCCAATACTTCACTCCACAGCAGCACCCGTAGGCGACACACAGCCTACTGAATTTACACCCGAGGTGCTGATGCAAATGTGGCGACTATCAACGCCGGTGCTTTCGCCCGATGGCAAGTGCTATGTGTACACACGAACCCTTCCAAATGTAAAGGAGAATAGCAGTACCACTGAGATGGTGCTATCGACTTTGGGCAAAGGGGGAGAGCAAAAGGTGCTTCCGCTCAAGGGGCACTCGCCTATTTTCTTGGACAATGAGACCCTAGCCTATATCTCTACGGAGGGGGCGCACGCACAGGTGGGTATCATCAAGATTGATGGCACTGGGAAGAAGGCGCTTTCGGACTTTGACTTTGATGTCACAGGTTTCCTTTTTGCGCCTGATCGCTCTAAGGTGATCATCAGCCGAATGGTGGAAACGCCTAGCATTATGCGACAAGAGAATCCCGACCTCGATAAGGCAACGGGACGGATCTACGACGACTTAATGTACAAGCATTGGGATCACTGGACCCTTGAGTACCCACAATCGTACATTGCAGAGGTGGGTGAAGGGCTTGCGATCTCCCAAAAGCTCACGAATGTACTTCCTGAGGGGGAGAGCTATGAGCTACCTATAGAGCCTTTTGGTGGGATTGATCAGCTGGCTTGGCACCCTAATTCGAAGGCGATTGCCTATAGCTGCAAGAAGCTGAAGGGGTTGGCGTATGCGCGCTCTACCAATACTGATATTTATCTGCTCGACTTAACGACCGGCACCACCACTAACCTCACCGAGGGAATGATGGGCTACGATGATACGCCAAAGTTTTCGTCGGACGGTAAGTATATTGCTTGGACTAGCATGGAGCGTGACGGGTATGAGGCAGACCTCAACCGTCTTTTCATGATGAATCTTGATACGAAGGAAAAGACCTTTGTAACCCGTGATTATGAGCTTTGGGTAGATCAGTTTGAGTGGCTAGAGGGGGATAAGGGCTTCCGTTTTCTCTCTAATGACCAAGGGCTGGGCAATCTATTTGAGATAGATATTAAGAGTCTCAAGGCAACCAAAATCACTGACTACGAGATGGCCGATGTAGTGGGTTTTGCAGGTAATAGCAAGGACTTCCTCTACACCCTGCAATCGATGAAGCACCCCACCGATATCTATGCTTTCCAAGCACCAAAGCGTAGGAAAGCGAAGGCAACGATGGAGAAGCTGAGCACTGAGAATGATGCTCTTCTTGCTACCATTCCAAATATTAAGATACAGAAGCGATGGATCACCACTACCGATGGCAAGAAGATGCTCACGTGGGTGGTGCTTCCTCCTCATTTTGATGCTAATAAGAAGTACCCTGCGATCCTTTATTGTCAGGGTGGGCCACAGAGCACGGTGAGCCAATTCTGGAGCTATCGCTGGAATCTCCGCACCTTTGCCTCTCACGGCTATATTATGGTGGCACCTAACCGCCGTGGTGTGCCTGGCTTTGGCAAGGAGTGGAATGAGCAGATCTCGGGCGACTGGGGCGGACAGAATATGAAGGACCTACTAGCTGCTATTGATGAGGTGGCAAAGGAGCCTTATGTAGATGCCGACCGCTTAGGATGTACGGGTGCTAGCTATGGTGGTTACACTACTTACTGGATGGCAGGCCACCACGAGGGTCGTTTCAGGGCTTTAGCTGCCCACGCTGGTATCTTTAATTTCGATGCTCAGTACCTTGAGACGGAGGAGAAGTTCTTTGCCGATTGGGATATGGGTGGTGCCTACTGGGAAGATAATGCCACTACTCGCCACACCTATGCCAATTCTCCTCATCGCTTTGTAGATAAGTGGGATACCCCAATCCTCGTTACTCACGGTGATAGGGACTACCGTATCCTCTCTTCACAAGGATTTATGGCGTTTGATGCTGCTAAGCTGAGAGGCATTCCCGCTCGTATCCTTTACTACCCCGATGAGAGCCACTGGATCCTTCAGCCACAAAATGGCATCCTATTCTACCGTACTTGGTTTGATTGGATGGATCGCTATTTGAAGAAGTAATCGCAACGTATATATAATGAAGGCGGGCTATATGATCACTCATGTAGCCCGCCTTGCTTATTGAGAACTTACAAAACTATAACCAAATCCAGAATGTGGTGAGGATAATCCAAAGTGCTATAATCACTATCTTGGTGCCCGTATTGAGCGACTTGGAACGTAAGATGATGCTAAACGGCCAGATATAAACCAGCGTAATAATCCCTGTTAGTATCATCAAAGCTAAAAGCAACCCAAAAATAGCAAGTAAAATGGACAGCCCTACCACCCACACGGTGGAACTACTGTCACCAAAGGGAAGACCAGGGAAAAATGTGCCCTCACCTATAGCCACAATCCCCCAAATCAAAGCTCCCACAATAAATAGGACTAGGAAGAAGGCCACTATCCACCAAAGGATATTATTCCGACGCTTCTCCTTTACTTCCGTCTCTGGCTCCACAGAAGTTTCATCCGTTTGGACGCCTGGTGTTTCACTTGAAATCGTCTGCCAAAGGTTTTGGCTAGTGAGTGGCTTACCCTCCATACGCAGTCGGTCGGTTGCCTCAGTGGCTTCAGGGAGCACCATCCACCCCACAATATAGAGCACCACAAAGATCCAATTGAGTGGTGTAAAGAGGAGTAGAACAGCCACTAGTCTGAGAAGTGCCACATCCACTCCAAGGTGCACAGATAGTCCTGCGATGATACCGCCCAACCACTTATGCTTGGGGTCGCGGTAGAGCTTCTTATTGAGCTTCTCAGCAAAGGTCTCCTCCTTTTTCGCTGAAGTCTCAGAAGCCCCCATCTCTGCAGACTCTCCCGAAGGTGATTGCACTGATGGCTCTTCTTCTCCTCCTTCCGGAGCCTCTAAATCCTCAATTCGCCCCAACTGAGAAATCACCTCTTTCGCTAGGTCGAGGGTCACTACTTCGTGCCCCAGTCTCATTTTTTCGGCAAATAACTCCCCGAGCCTCATCTCAAAATCCCCAACGATCTCCCCTTCTGGGTCATCGGCAAGATAATATTCGCGGATCCCCTTGATATACTGGTCTAGCACATAGTAGGCATCCTCCTCTACATAGAAATTGCGATTGGCTAGATTGACGCTTATTGTCTTTTTCATATTGGTAATGTGTGTGTGGTGTTACTTCTCTTCTTAATCATTCACAGCCTCTTCATCCTCTTTTTGGATAAAGCGGTCATCATCACGAGTGGAGATAACATACTCCCCTTCGGCAAACTCCAAACCAGTTCGTGAGGTGCCAGTACCCCAAGAGGGTGTCTCGTTATCTAGCAGGTCTACAGAATCTCTCATCGATACCCATAGCTTTCGTAATTCATCTAGGTAGGCCCTACCGGCATCCGTGATGACGTAATACTTACGAGGAGGCCCTTGCGAGCTTTCCACCCACGTATACTTGATCAGTCCCTCCTTACGGAGCCTAGTGAGTAGAGGATAGATAGTGCCCTCCACTACGATCAGGTCATTCTCCTTAAGGATATTGATGAGATCTACGCTATAGGCCTCCCGATGACGTAATATCAAGAGAATGGCATACTCCATTACCCCCTTGCGCATCTGCGACTTAGTTTTTTCCAACGACTCTTGCATGTTATACTTCATCTAATAGTGAATACATTTCCTTATCGCTTGCAAGATACAAAGAATTCGGTAGTTTGCAAAACAAACAACCGAATATACACTCTTCTTTGGTATAAATATGCCTATAAAAAGAATGTTGCAAGGAGTTTTTAATGCTTCAGTCCTACCTCCAAGATAGCCACGAAGTAGGTATTATCAAGGATAGGAGTAAGCAAATAAACACCTTCTACCAATGTGGGATCGTCATAGAGGTAGAGCGGTTTAGAATCAGTCAACCTCCGAATCATAGGATCATCACGCCTCGCAATCACAAAGCGTCCACCCCTATTACCGAGATACCTTTGGGCTAGAGATAGAGCTACAAAGCCCATTGTAGGGCGAATATTCACCTCCAAGCAGGGGACAAAATGCAGTGAGCCATCAGCCCAATGATAAAGGGCTGTATCCACCCCGATAATTCCTTCATAATCGTAGAGCTCCATTTCTTGCAAGGCTTGGCGTACCCATTCTGCGTAGGCATCAATATCTACTCCCAATGACGCTTCACCTAGATAGCTCCCTATGTACTGTGCTTTGTGGGTGATGGCTCGATGATAACCTAAATATGCTACCGCTCCATTCTTCCGCTGGTATTCAAAGCCCAATTCATAGACAATCTCATAATATGGCTCAATAAATAGTGATCTGCTTGGGGTCTGAACCCACTTAGCCGGCAACACTTCAGTGATATCCACGTTGCTACTATCCAGCATCTCAATGCCACGACCCGAACTGGTAAAGTCCTCCTTAAGCACCCACCGACCTGGTGATAACGCTAGTGGTGGCACCACCTTACGAGGGGGAGCATCTCGAAAGCACTTTGTCGATGCCTCAAAGACTTTATGCCAAAGCTCCACCCCTCTTTCCCTACTGGCGAAGTAAGCCATGTCAGCAGAGCTATACGGCAATTCAATAGATGGAAAAAGCCCACGCAATTCAGGTCCCCACCCCCACGGCTTCAACTCCGCCCCCACAGGCAAATGTGCCGTCAACCGAGAGTGCCGCAACTCCTCTGGTAACCTCCTTGTGACCAAGACCTTATCTTCATCTCCTGCATAGTAGATAGGGAGCACCTGTAGGTCCTCCCTCAGCCTACGCACCATTTTAGGCGGGGTATAATGCTCTACACCTCTAAGAATAGAGGCTTCGTAACCAGGATTAAAGAAGTGTACTACCATACAATTAAAAAAGGAGCCACACCGTTAAAAGCATGGCTCCTTCCATCATTTAATAAGGCTTAAGCCTCAGTTGTCTCAGCTGTTTCAGTAGGCTCAGCTGGCTCTTCTGTCTTTGGAGTTTCCTCCTCCTTAGCGGTAGGATTTTTGATCTCCTCAGCCACCTCACGCTTACGCCCCTCCAGCGACTCAATCTTCTCGCGAAGAGCATCAATCTTCTTCTGTATCTGCATCACCATAGGATTATCCGGCGAAGCATTGAAAAAACCAATATTATTCTCATACTGGCGTAGCTCCTCCTCGAGTGCAGAGATATTGCCATTGATCATACTCCGCTCATCCTTTAGCTCATTGCTCGATAGCTCGGTAAGATCCTTCTTCATATCCACCTTGCGTGGTCTCCGATCACGGCGATTGTTGTCACGCTGGTTATCGTTTCTCCTACGAGGGCCGCGACGGTTATCGTCCATCCCCTTCAGACGTCTTAGAGCGCCATAATATCTATTGAGCACCTCGCTCTTTTGATCATCAGGCACAGGGCCTACCGATGCCCACTCAGCCTCAATCTCAGCTAGTTCGGCAGTCGGGTCCTCCAGCTTCTTAGCCTCCAGAGCCTCTATCTTATCAGCGATCTCCAGCTTCCTCTCCAGGTTCTCTTCACGAGAGAAGTGCTTATGATTGACCTTCTTTGCCTCAAAGAAAGTATCACACGCCTTGCGGAACTGCCTCCAAAGCTTCTGCGCCTCCCCTACTCGGGTACCCAGCTTAGAGATCACCGTCCACTCCTTTTGCAGAGCTTTCAGCTTATCGGCAGTTGATTGCCAATCGGTGCTCTCCTTAAGGGCATCGGCTTCAGCGACGATCTCGCGCATACGCTCCAGCTTAGGAGTAATCTCCTCGCTCAGTTCGCGGAGGAACGTCCTACGCTGTAGATAAAACTCATCTACCGCCACACGGAAGCGCATATTCACCTCATTGAGCTTAGCCCGTGGTACACGACCAGCCGACTTCCACTCCTTACGGATCGCCTCCATTTGGTCTTCATACTCTCTCCATCCTCTACGAGTAGTTGGAAGGGTTACTAAGAGATTTTCAAGCTTCTCGATAATCTCCATCTTATGAGCACAGTTCTGCTCCTCCTTCTCCCTGAGCTCTTTGAAGTAATCATCATGACGCTTATTGATCACTGTGGAGGCATCCTTAAAGTCCTTCCACATAATATCTCTAAACTCTGGCGCCACAGGCCCCGTCTCCTTCCACATATCGTGGAGCGTCTGGAGCTCTCTGAAGGCCTTCACGATATCAGGCTCATCTGCGAGAGCACGTGCTTTAGCGATGAAGCCCTCCTTCTCCACACGATTGTGCTTGAAGTCGTACTCCTGCGCCTCCTTATTGAGTTTATTAATCTCATAGTGCTTCTCCAGCAGAGTAGAGTATTGATTGAGCAGATCAGAGCGTAGATTTTCAGGTACATGACCTATATTCTTCCACTCATTACGGATATTCTCAAATTCATTACGCACCTTAAAGAAGTCGTCAGTAGACTCAAGATTGGCCTCAAGGCGCTTAATCAGCTCTAGCTTCTTATCATAATTGAGGCGTCTTTCGGCCTTCTCCTCCTCCTCTTTTTTAGCCTGTAGCTCGTGGAACCTGGTCTTAAGATTGATGAACCTTGTCAATAACTCATCCTTGGAGTCGGCCGATGCTTCAGGGGTTTCTTCGCCAGTCTCTTCCTTTTCATCAAGCTCCTCCTCGTCATTAGCGACAGGCTCTTGGTGGTTGATCATTCGCTTTAGACGCTTCATCTCCTGGAGCTCTGGCAGCTGCTCCTTATTGATCATTTCAGACAGATGATCCAATAATTCGGCAACCGAAAATGCCGAAGTATCCACCTTCTCAAGCTCTTCGCTCTCCGTAGGCTGCTCCTTCGTAGCTTCAGCACCATCAGTCTGTGTCACCTCTGTTGGGGTCACATTATTCTTCTCCTCACTAGGCGTCAAAAGAGTATTCTCTTGCTCCATAATCTTAATCCTTTCTAAAAAAAGTTCAACCACTAGTTACTCGCTAGTAGATACAAATATGTACTGCACCTCCCCTCACTTATAAAAGTGGCTAAAGATACCAAAAAAAGCAGACATCTACACAATTTTGGACCGATTACCACCCCAATAAGTGTAAAATAAACCCACAAACGTACACTATATTGGTTTATTTTTATACCTTTGCGTGATAGAAGTAATAGTCATTAAACAATGAATTATTTATCATGAAAAGAATTTCACTAAAACTAGGCGTATTAGCAAGTGCCATGGCACTGCTTGCTATCGCATGCCAACCCAACCAAAAGGAGTTTAAGCTAACAGCTACTGGACTTCCTGAGGGAATCAATGGGACTTATGCTAAGGTCTATGATATCAACAATGAGGTGATAGACTCTGTACTAATCCAAAATGGTGGCTTCGTCTACACCACTCCAGCTGATGACACTGTAGCAAGGACTATAATGGTAGGGGAGACCCCAATCGCTTTTTCTTGCGAAGAGGGTGAGTATACCCTGACACAACAAACCGACGAGGCCGGCAACACCAATTTAGTTCGTGGGGGCAAAGAAACCAGTAGCTTCGTAAAGGTTCAGGCCCTCAATGACGAAGTGGCAGCAGTCAATAAGAAGTACACCGACCTCATTAATGCCAAGATGGCTACAGTACCAGAAGGTGAGGAGCCCTCTGAGGAGCTTATCAACGAGATCAACCAGCTCCAATCAGACTTCTTCAAGGAGTATAGAGCTATCAGCGAGAAGTACTATACCGATGGGGGCAATACCATTCTAGACTACACAGCCTTCTCATACCTTGCTGGTCAGTACGACGATGCAGAGTATGTTGAGCACTTTGATGCTGCAGGAAGCATGATCAAAAACGACAAGGACCTACAAGCTCGCTACAACATGGCTAAGGCTGCCGTTAGCACTAGTGTAGGTGGTAAGTTTGTAGACTACGAGATCGTTAACCCTGCTGGCGAAAGCAAGATGCTAAGCGAGTTCCGTGAGGAGGGTAAGTACTTCCTTCTCGACTTCTTTGCTTCTTGGTGTGGCCCATGCAAGAGGTCAATGCCTACTCTAGCAGAGGTTGAGAAGCAGTATAGCAAGATCCTCTCTTCTGTTAGCATCGCTGTATGGGAAAGAGATAATGATGGCGCTGCCTATGCAGAGGTGGTAAAGACCCACAAAATCACTTGGGCAACCATGCAAGATGCTCAAAGCAAGGGCGTAGAGCTCTATGGCGTAAGTGGCGTACCTACCTTTATCCTCTTCTCACCAGAGGGCGAGGTACTCCTTCGTGGTCACGACATTGACGAGGTTAAGGCTAAGCTAGAAGAGCTTTCTAAGTAAGCCGATAACAACCGATCATATAAGGGTGCAGACTACCTAGGTAGCCTGCACCCTTTATTATGTCCGAAAAGTGACCAGGGGTTACGCATTAGAATGTTCTTACCACGAGACATTCATCAGAGAGTCAATGGGTAAGGACCTCCGCGAGGAGGTCCGATTTGTCGTAACCCCCATTCGAGGCTCGCAGAGCCGATGAATGGGGTAAAGAAGGCAACCAAAATTCACGACCCCTTGTGGGTCGGACAACCTATTCAAGGATTAATTTTGATGCCCTAGACCTTATTGTCCGACCCGCAAGGGGTCGAGTATATACGTGAATTATTGCTTCCCCTGGTCGTTCGGGCTACGCCCTCCGACACAGGGGCTACAACAAATCGGACCTCTCCGAGGTCCTTACCCGTCTGTCCTGTACAAGCTAATCATATTAATACTATAACTTAAGTAGATACCTCTAATGCGTAACCCCTGGAAAAGTGACCCAGCGGATGAGCCCGAAAGGTCGGATAGGTCAGGCAAATCCTTTCTTGAGACTATTGCAGAAACAAGAGAAAAAGCACTTTTATACTCTACTAGTAATCAGAGGGTTATGAAAGCAAAAGTTTAGTTACAACTAAGCAATCGGTTAGTTGCAACTAAGCAAATGACGAGTTGCAACTAACCGATTGCTTAGTTGCATCTCGGCAAACGCTAATAAACAAGGACCTCTTCCGAGGAGTCCAAAAGCCACAAAAAAGCTGAAAAGGCACAGAAAGAGATAATGAACACAATCACTCAACCAGGGGGTTACGCATTAGAAAGGCTTATCGTATGATCTTTAGCGAGTTGTCTACGAGAAAGGACCTCGGCAGAGGTCCGTGTTAAATAGGCACAGGTCGGAGGGGAGTTAGCCCCGAACGACCTGTGTATAAGAGCATATTTTTACCCCCCATGACCCCGGACGAGGGGTCAGACCTAGATAAGGTTGTCCGACCCCTCAGCCGGGGTCGTAAGGGTGTTTTGCATATCGTTATACACAGGTCTTCGACACTACGTGCCTCGACCTGTGCCTATTTAACACGGACCCCTCAGCCGGGGTCCTCCCCTATAGGCACACCTATGAATGCCCTACGGCAAGGCTTTCCTAATGCACACCACTGATCACTCAACCCACTTGATTCGGAAATAGGTAAGTAACGCTTTATACTGGTCTTGTGCTGTAAGACAGGTATCGATAAGGTAACCCGGCGTCTGCTCCCAATGCTCCAAACCACGGTAGTAGTACATCTTGAGTTCGTCAGTAATGATAAAGGGAACGATTCCATGGGAAAGACCTATGAAATAAACTCGCCCCGATAGGCAATCTTAATGGCACCTTATTCGGAAAGTCACAGGCAAAGAATACCTTTGTTTGGAGAAGAATTAGTATATTTGTTATTAATAGAAAAACAACTAACAAAATGAGAAAATTAAGTGACATGAAGAAGACCATTACACTGCTACCATTAGCACTGATAGGGCTTGCTCTATCATTTACTTCCTGCAACAATGAAAGCAGGAGCGAACTCAATGGCGGAGAGACCACACTCGAACTGAGCTCATCCATCGCGCAGAACCGTGTGACCACTCAGAGCGACCAAAAGACCAACCACTGGGATGGCAATGAGAAGATCGGAGTATTCTCTACCTCTTTAACTGCCTCTAATGTACTCTACACAGCTACAAAGGCTGGAGCTAGCACCGACTTTACTACTCAGGCTCCTATCACCATCCCTTATGGCACAGAGCAACACGATATCAAGGCGTACTACCCTTATGATGCTGCTGCAACTACCGCAGTAGAGTTCGACCTCACCAAGCAAAACAACCAGCCAGTACTCTATGCTACTGGCACCGTTACTAACGCCAATCCTAAGCTCAACCTCAACTTTGGGCATAAGCTAGGTAAGCTACGCATCAAGGTAGAGACCACCAATTCCCTCAATCCTACTGAGCCTGTCTCAAAGGTTTCGGTGAATGAGGTGCTCACTAAGGGGTCACTCAATATTGAGAGTGGTGACTTTACAGTAGACAATACCGTCAAAGCCAATCTTGACCTCAAGAAACAAGGCGAGGAGTTCTATACCTATCTAATGCCAGGTGAGATCATCAAGGGAAAGGTGATTGCTATTGAGCATGGTGGCAAGGTCTACAAGGCAACCTTGGTTAATGACAAAACTGTAGAGGCAGGTAAGTACTACCGCTACACCATCAGCCTATCCAATGGCTCAGCTAAGATTGAGGATGGATCTGGTACCATTGACAATGAGGATGAGGGAGATACTGGAAAGGTGATCGGTGCACCCGAAGAGGATACCACTCCTTCTACACCAGTAACCGCGACACTTACCAGCACCAATAGCGAGTACGCTAGTGGTACACTTTCGGCTCCAGCAGAGGGAGGAAGCTACACCTTTACCCTAGCTGGTCTAGAGGCAGGCACTCAGGTATCTGCAAAGGCCGATCCTGTTGCCGATTGGCTCACATTTAGTGGCGACGTGACTCTTCGTGCTGCTGCCGACCAAACTTTCACCGTAAAGGTAGAGGCAAATGAGACCACCGAGAAGCGTGAGACTACCATCACCCTCACCGCTGAGGGGATGAACGACCTCACCTTTGCAGTGCAACAAGCCGCAAAGGAGGTGACCCCTCAACCAGATCCAGAGCAACCAAAGCTTCTATTCCCTGGTGGTGACTTTGAGAATTGGGATGCATTCATAAGCAACCTTAATAAATTCGGCCTAAAGAACTACGCCACTCAAGCAGATGGTGGTCGTACGGGCAAAGCTATGCTTATAAAGGGAACTCCTAAAGGCAACGACTACGTATTTACCACTAAGGCTATAGAGGGAGGTCCTACATCAGGCAAAGCCATCACCTTCTACGTAAAAGGAACTGGTGGTAAATCGCTCTCCCTTAATGTATATACCTCTGATGGAAAATACAAGGCATATAATCTAGGAACGATAGATGGCACATCAGATGCTAATTTAGAGGTTGCTGCAAATAACCAATATACTGGAACTATAGACACCAAAGGTGAATGGGTTAAGGTGACCCTGAACATCTCTGGATTAGACCTTTCCACCTCAGGTAATTTCTTCGCCCTCAAAGTAGGCAAGGAGGTAGCCTATGACCTTATGATTGATGACTTCACGATTGAGTGATTAACGATTTATAATTTTTCACGGCTGCCTGTGTGGGATATCGCAGGCAGGCGTTTTAAGAGAACGTAAATGGAATTAAACAACAATTAGAGTCTTTTTGATGTCAAGAAACAAGACAATCTTACTGTTATTAGCTATTACAGCGGTACTTATCTTTAGCTGTTGTAGCTGCGACGACAAGAAGGGGGAAAAAGAACTCCCCAAAGAATACACTGTCCTAGAAATACAAAGCCGCATCAACTCTCTAAGGGCTACCGAGACCTCATGGGAGAGGGGCGATAAAATTGGTCTCTACGCTGTAGTGAGTGGCAAAGGCTTGAGTAGCACCTCTATTTTCCAGAAGGCTAGCAACCTACCCTACACCACTCCTGATGGTGATGGGCACTTCCTTCCCGCCGAGGGAGGGGAGATACGGCTGATGCCTGGGGAGCGAATTGACCTCATTAGCTACTACCCTTACCAACCAGTTGGTGCGGATCATAAGTTGCGAATCAATGTACGAGATCAGAGCGACCTCTCTAAGCTCGATCTACTCTACAGCGACAATGCACGTGGGCTCAATAACCTGCACCCTAAAGCCACCCTGCAATTTTTCCATGCTTTGAGTCAGCTACAGGTCTCTATCATGAGCGAAGGGGATACCGACCTCAATGCACTTCAAATTAGCGTAGCTGACGTGAAGGTAGAGGGTATTTTTGATCTCACTACAGGTCAACTCTCCAACCTCGGGACCACCACCAGCAAGATAACGATGCACAAGGCCAAGAGTGTAGCTAAAGGGGCAACACATCAAGCTATTCTGCTACCAGGGCAGGAGCTGAAAGGCCTTACCTACACCTTTGATGTGGCGGGCAAGAGCTATACTTACACGGAGATGGAGTCGAAGAAGCTACAGGCAGGTATTCGTGTGCGACGCAACTTCAAGCTCACCGACACTGGTGTGGAGCTCATTGATGCCACTATTGAGATTATCGGGGAAGGCGAAGGAGGCACTCAACCACAGCCCAATCCTCAGCCGGATCCAGAGCAACCTGGAGAAGACCCTAAGCCCGAACCCCCTACGCCTCCAGCTGAAGGGTATGGTAATCAGGCCTACTATATGGAGCAGGTACTGATCCAAAATGGCTATATGGAGGATCGTGTCATCCACCAAGAGGATACTCCCGACAGCTTCTTTGCAGGGGGAACGACTCCTGGTGGTAAGCGACGCAACTATACTATTTATTTTAGCAAAAACAGTCACCAACCCTATATGGTCGCCTATCCAATGTACAGTGACTGTCTAGGGGAATGGAGTAGAAAGAAGTGGGGTGGCGACCCTTGGGACTTCGGCCCTGGTGTAGAACAAAAGTATCAGATGCAACTAATCAGAAGGAGCTTTCAGCCACGTGAGTACAATATGAGCCGAGGCCACATGCTGGCAAGTCAGCAGCGTACCGCTTCCAAAGAGCTCAATCGCACCACCTTCTACTTCACCAACGTAGTGCCACAAGAGCAAAGTCAGAATGCAGGTATCTGGGCAACGCTCGAGAATAAAGAGAATGCTTTTGCTAAGAATGCCCGTAAGACCGATACCCTCTATGTGGTTTGTGGCCCTACACTTGCTCCTAACGCTGAAATGGTACGTGACGATGTCAATAAGAAGTGCCCAATCCCCACTCACACGTGGAAGGTGCTACTAAAGAAGAAAAAGGGTCAGTGGGTCTCCATTGGTGTCAAGATGCCAAATGTAAGACCCGCTAGTGGTAGCAAGTGGGACGACTATACTTGCACCGTGGCCGAGCTCGAGAAGGAGCTAGGGGTGAAATTCTTCCCCTCCCTCCCCGAGAACGAAGCAACAGCGATTAAGAGTCAGAATAACTCTAAAGACTGGTAAATAATAATAATCACACAATAATTATATCAATATGATGAAGACAACGACTAAATTAGGAAGCTTACTCCTAGCGAGTACCCTACTATTCTCTAGCTGTCAACGCAGCGGAGGATGTGGCTGTGAAGTGGATGACCCTTATGCAAAAGGTAAGGGCGACCTTAGGGTAAGCTCCAACATTGTGCAACCCGGCACACGTGTAGCTGGAGAAACCTGGGAAGTATCGGATGCCATCGGTATCTTTGCACTGAACGAAGGACAAGCACTAGGAGCTAATAACTACGCCACAAATGCTAAGTACACTACCGCTTCAGCAGGTGAAAAGGTGGTCTTTACCTCGGCTATGGAGGGGATCAACCTACCTAGCACTGGCAATCTAGACCTAGTCGCCTACTACCCCTACCAGCAAGGGGTGACTACCGAGCTAGCTTTTGACACCTCGGATCAGAGCAAGCCTGCCCTTATTGACCTCCTTTACTCTAATAACCAAAAGGGAATCAACAAGCAAAATGCCAATGCTAACTTGGTATTTAGCCACATGCTCACTTTGATTGAGTTCAATATCACTACCGATGGGCTGGCGATCAATAATGGCACCATTGCCCTGAAGGATGTATTGGTGGATGGTAAGATGGCACTTGCTGATGGGGCCATCACTACTGGTACCAAGACCGCTACTCCAAGTGTAGCCATCAAGGCAGCAGGTACTAATAAGTACAAAGGAATGATGATCCTACCTCCACAGTCCTTGACTGGCAAGGAGGTAACCTTTAATATCAATGGTAAGCCACACACCGCTAACCTAAAGCTAACAGCCACTGAGACCGGTTACAAGTATAAAGTCGAGGTGACCTACAATGGAGGTCAGCTAGTCATAGTTGAGGGTGCTACCATCAATCCTTGGAAGGAAGGGTCGGACAATGGCGAGGTCATCGTTATTGGTGGCGAGGAGACTCCTACCCCACAACCAGATCCAGAACCACAGCCACAGCCAACTGAGGGCAAGTTGCTTTTCCCTGGGGCCAACTTTGATGACTTTGATGCCTTCAAAGCCAGCCTAAATAAGTTCGGATTGGCAAAATACGCTACACAAGCAGATGGTGGTAAGACCGGTAAGGCATTACATATCCAAGGGAAGCCCAAAGGTAACGACTACATCTTTACTACTACAGCCCAAACTGGTGGACCAACCGCTGGAAAAACCATTAGCTTCTACCTCAAAGGAACTTCAAGCAAGTCTATCTCTATGAACCTAACGACAGCAGATAATACCACTTATGCCTATAACTTGGATACTGTAGGAGAAAAAGGACATCTTGTTGGACCAGACGATGGCAATATCGTTCTTCAACCCAACGCTCCAAAAGAAAGCAATGGAAAAAAGACTGTAGCTAACTCATACGCTCAAGGTGGCATTGACACAAAGGGTCAATGGATAAAGATCACACTTAACATTGAGGGTAAATCCCTTGCTACTACAGGCGATTTATTCGCACTGAAAGTGGGTGGAAAGGTGGATATAGACCTACAAGTTGACGACTTTACGATTGAGTAAGTACTCATTAAGTGAGATGGAAATGGGATCGCCACTGTTGCGGTCCTCTTTCCATCTCATTTTCTAATAGAATCAGATTATTAACTAATGACTCAAAGACATGCAAAGAATTACTAGGCTTATTGCCTTGGCAAGTCTCCTACTGTCTATAGCTTTCTGCCCTCTTCTCGCTCAAGAGAAGACCTCGCTTCGAGGGGTCGTTCGCGACGGAGGTAGCAACAATGGCATAGGTGGCGTGCTAGTAACCCTCCAGAGTAGTAATCAGCAGACTACAACCGAGAGTGATGGTAGTTTCGCCTTTTACAATATTAAGGCTGGCGAAGAGACCCTACTCTTCAGCTCTCCTCTGCACACTACTGTGGAGCTAAATATCACCATCACCCCCAACCGACTCAATGAGGTGGGACCGATTGTGATGATACAAAATAAAATCAATGACAATGCCCAGTTTGCGGGGATTGTAGATAATATTGACCTCGACCAGATTGACGATGAAGGGGCGGGGCAGTCGGCCAATACGATGGTCATCTTTACCAACGATGTCTATCTCCAGAAGGCTGGCTTCCAATTCTCACAATTCCGTCACCGCAATCGTGGTTACGACAATACCTACGAGCAGAGGTATATCAATGGCATCAACTTCAATGAAGGGGTAAGAGGCGTCTTCAACTACTCCTCCATCGGTGCCCTTAATGATATGACCCGCAATGGTAACCGCATCAATTATATGGGAGCCTCTCCTTTCTCCTTTGGAGATATTGGTGGCTCGGAGAATATCAATATGCGCCCAGCCAACTATACTCGTGGCGGAAAGGCAACCCTCTCAGGCACTAATCGCAACTACTATGCTCGTGCGATCCTCAGCTACAATACTGGTTTGATGGATAATGGCTGGGCACTCTCTGCCGCTATCGGTGGCCGTTATGCTCACGAAGGGGCCATTGAAGGTGTTTTCTACAAGAACATATCCTATATGCTAGGTGCAGAGAAGGTATGGGATGGGGGCAAGCATCGCCTCAGCGTCATCACCTTTGGTTCGCCAGTAGAGCGTGGTCAGCAAGGCTCCTCAGTAGAGGAGGCTCTGAAGCTGGTCTGCAACAATACCTACAATCCAAACTGGGGCTGGCAGAATGGCAAAAAGCGCAACGCTCGTGTGGTAAAGAGCTGGGATCCAACCCTGATCATCTCTCACATCTGGAAGCCCAATTACGAGACCACACTTACCACTGGCATCGGTGCACACTACAATAGATACGGTAGGTCGTCGCTCAATTGGTACAATGGTGCCGACCCACGCCCTGATTACTACCGCTACCTCCCTAGCTACTTCGAGGGAGCCCCCGAGGTGCAGGAGTATTATGCCCACCAATGGCGTACTCTAGAGATTTCTCAGATCAATTGGGATCGCCTTTATATGGCAAACCACCTCAATAATATGACCGGTGACGGTTCCGCCATCTATATGGTAGAGGAGCGTCGGAGCGACCTTGCAGAGATTGCCTTCAATACCACACTCAATACACAGCTATCCAAGGAGATTGCACTGAGTGCGGGACTTGAATTTAAGTACTCTCAGTCCAAGCAATTCAAGACAGTCCATGACCTGCTAGGGGCTAAGTATCTATTGGATAACGATAAGTATGCCGAACGCGACTTTGCTGGTAATGATCAGGTGGTTCAAAACGACCTCAATAAGCCTGGCCGTAGAGTATGGGAGGGGGATGTCTTTGGATACGACTACCGCTACCATATCTACAATGCAGCACTTTGGGCTCAGAATGAGCATAAGTACTACAAGTGGGATATCTACTATGGTGCCAAGCTAGCACTTAATACCATCCAGCGTGAAGGTATGATGCGCAACGGACGCTACCCCGACAATTCTTACGGCAAAGGTAAGCTCCATGCGTTTATCAACTTTGATGCTAAGGTCGGTGCCGTCTATAAGTTCAATGGTCGCCACTTCCTCACCCTCAATGCTCAGTACCTCAATCGTCCACAGCTAGAGCGACAGATGTATGTCTCTCCCGATATTTCGGATATTGTGGCACCAACACTCAAGAGCAAGCAGATTGGAAGTGTAGACATCAATTATATCTTCTCCACTCCTAAGGTGAAAGGACGTCTATCGGCCTTCTACACCGGCTTCTGGGATGATATGAAGAAGGTAGCCTACTATGATGATACACAGCGTACCTTTGTACTCCACACCCTTTATGGAGTGGATAAGGTACATAGAGGTGTAGAGGTGGGTGTTGAGTATAAGCCTACCAGTTCGCTCACTTTTGAGCTGATCGGTACTGCCGCTCAATACTACTACAGCAACGACCCAATGGGCGTGATGAATAGTACCAATGGTAAGATTATGAATAAAGAAGAGAAGGTCTACATGAAGAACCTCTACCTCGGTGGTGTACCACAAGTACTGGGTACCTTTGGGGTCGGTTACTTCTGGAATTATTGGTTCTTCAACCTCAATGTCAATGGCTTTGGCTACAACCACATTGATGCAGCACCTATCCGCCGACTCGCCTCTAATTATACCACTGTCACACCTCCTGGTACTGCCGGACACAATGCTAAGCAGTATGAGGCTTTCAAGCAGTATACCACTCAGGAGCGCTTCAAGGGTGGAGTGACTATGGACCTAAGTATCGGTAAGATTCTTTACCTAAAGAATAGAGACCGCATCAACTTCAACTTCTCCATCACCAACCTACTCAATAATAAGGAGATTCGCACTGGTGGATTTGAGCAAGGACGTATCAACCTAGATCACCCTGAGCGCTTTACCAATAAGCACTACTACATGCAGGGGATCAACTTCTTCCTCAATGCTAGTTACAATTGGTAATATTAATAGACGATACAATATATGAAACTAAATAGACAATTAATTATAGCACTCGTAGCCCTCATCGGGCTCACCTTCGCTTCTTGTGAGCGGGAATACGATGCCCCACTCCTTACCGAACCGACTGTGGAGATCGGGGATGAAGGCATCATCACCATTGCTAAATACAAGGAGATGTTTACCTCAGTACCTGAAGAGGGTAAGATCATTGAGGAGGACTTCGCCATCCGTGCCGTGGTAGTGGGCAATGATATCTCAGGCAATATCTACAAGCAAATCTATGTGGAGGATGCTACAGGTGGACTCTCCATTGGCATTGACCAAAATAACATCGCCAATGATTACCCTGTAGGGCAGGAGGTAGTGATCAAGCTACAAGGCCTTGCAGCAACTAGTTACGGAGGCGTCATTCAGTTGGGAATGAACAACAATAATCCCAAGAATACCCGTATCCCCTACGAGATTGCCAAGAAGCATCTCCTAAAGAACCAATGGCCAGATGCCAAAAAGGCAATGCCTAAGGTAACCACTATGGGCTCTATCACCGATGCCATGATTGGTACGCTGATACAGCTAGAGGGCGTTTACTTCGAAAAGGGTGGCGAGCTCAACTATGCCGATCAAGAGATGAATGCCGTTAATCGTATCCTAAGGGATAAGAGTGGTAAGAGCCTCTACGTACGCAATAGCAAATATGCTACTTTTGCTAATGACAAGCTTCCAAAGGGCAATGGTACCGTGGTAGCTATCCTTTCAAAGTTTGGTAGCGACTACCAGCTATTCCTTCGCTCGGCCGACGATTGCTTCGGCTTTAGTGGCAAGGAGCCTGAGACCTCAGGTGGCACCGACACCCCTACCCCCGACCAACCATCAACAGGGGCAGTGATCTACAGTGAGGAGTTTGCCAAAGACCTCGGTAAGATGACCCCTATTAGCGTTGCAGGCACACAGACTTGGAGAGTCAACACTGCTTACAAGAATGCCAATATGTCTGGCTTTGCCGATGGCAAGAGCAATGCCAATGAGGATTGGCTCGTCTCTCCTGCTTTTGACCTCACTGCAGCCAAGAGCTTCTCTATCAGCTTTGAGCACACCATCAATAAAGGTAATGTGGCCAATATGAAGAGCGAGCAGACCCTTTGGGCATCTGACAATTACAGCGGTGACGTGAAGAGTGCTACTTGGACTCAAGTGACTATCACCACCTACCCAACAGGTACTGATTGGAACTACGTGAAGAGTGGTGCTATCAACCTACCTGCTTCACTGCTTGGTAAGGCCAACGTGGTATTTGCCTTCAAGTATCTTGCTACCGATGCCAGCTCAGCCAATTGGCAGATACGTGCACTCAAGGTGACTAGCGATGGAGGTAAGCTCACTGCTGGTGGCACCACCCCTACTCCACAACCACAACCAGAGCCCAACCCAAACCCCAATCCAGAGCAACCTGCAACTGGTAAGCTCCTATTCCCTGGTGCCGACTTTGAGGATTGGAGCTTAATGGAAAAGGGCAAGAGCCTATTATTCCCCCTAGGAAAGATTGTTGAGCAATCTCCAAATGGACGTAATGGAAAAGCCCTTCACATCAATGGTACTCCTGCAGGGAATGACTACATGATTACAGCGGCAGGTGCAGGTGAAAAGAGTGGTTCAACCATTACACTATACATCAATGGAAAGGCAGGAAAATCTCTATCTTTTATGGTCTATAAAGTGGATGGTAGTCTTGCTGTATTTAACCTTGATGAGTTTGGAACAAAAGGACACGTTATTAGCCCAGCTGATGGCGAGATTATCCTTAAACCAACCGAGAAAACCTTTAATGACAAACCTGCTAACTCCTATGCTAATGGCTCAATAGACACTCAAGGTAAATGGCTAAAAATCACCCTAGATATCTCTAGCTTCAGTAAGTTAGCTAAGGAAAAGAACTTGTTTTCAATAAAGGTAGGAAAAGCAGTGGCTTACGACCTACTCATTGATGATATCACTATTCAGTAATAGTTCGCTATGAAGTATACTCAGCATAATTGGTATGCCCTACTGGCGTTGCTAGTGGCTTTTGCTTTGGGGAGCTGTGGTTCCTCAAAGCAAGCCACCGGCACCAACGCGGGCAAACAGTACAATACTTATGCCGTTGCCTTTTATAATATGGAGAACCTCTTCGATACCGAAGACGACCCCAATAACAAAGGTGATGACGACTACCTTCCCACAGGACCCTACGCATGGACACAAGTGCAGTACGAGAAGAAACTAGATAATCTCGCACGGGTGATCAGTCTCTTAGGTCAAGAGCACACCCCCTACGGGCCAGCTTTTATCGGTACCGCAGAGATTGAGAATCGTCGAGTACTTGAGGACCTCACACAGCGTGACGCCATCAAAGCGATGGGGCTAAAGGTGATCCACGAAGATGGCCCAGACCGTCGTGGTATTGATGTGGCAGCGCTCTACAATCCCAATATCTTTAAGCTCGAAGGGTACAAGTACTACCCCTTCAAGTGGGATGAGCGTCCCGACTTCGTCACTCGCGACCAGCTACATGTCTATGGTACTATCGCAGGCGAACGGATTCATTTCATCGTACTTCACTGGCCATCTCGCTACGGCGGCCACAAGAGCAACCCTCTTCGTGAGGCAGCAGCTCGTACCACCCTCGCAATAGTTGAGGAGATACAAGCCTCCGAACCAGATGCTAAGGTGGTAATTATGGGCGACCTCAATGACGACCCCACCAACACCAGTGTGACAGAGGTACTCAATGCCAAGACCCACCGCAGCGAAGTGGCACCAAAGGGGATCTACAATCCTAGTGCCTCGCTCTTTGCTAAGGGCATCGGCACACTTGTCTACCAAAATAAGTGGAACTTCTTTGACCAGATGATGGTGACCCACGGACTGATCTCCAGCGGGAGCAACCTACGACTTTGGAAGATGGAGGTATTCGACCGCAACTTCCTCATCACCCAGGAGGGAAAGCGCAAAGGATACCCACACCGTACCTTCGAAAACAATTCATTTATCGATGGCTACAGTGACCACTTCCCAGTCCTCATCTACCTCCTTCAGGAGCGTCACTAAATTAAATATACATACGCTAAGAGGGTGCATCAACTTATTGATGCACCCTCTTAGCGTACTCCCCCTCAACCCCACATGAAAAGAGACTGTTGCACAAGGACCTCGGCAGAGGTCCGTGTTAAATGAGAATGTTGCACGAAGTGCCATTCTCGCACATTTGAATCAAATGTGCTGAGACTTTACACGAAGGATGAGATGCAAGGCGCTGAGGATGAGGCCGAAGGGAACGTACTAGCGTACGTGACCTAGGCCGAATTCCGAAAGCAACGCCGCAGATCGCCTTCGTGCAACAGTCTCTAAATAGGCATAGGTCGGAGGGGCAAAGCCCCGAACGACCTGTGTACACGAGCGTATTCACCACCTCCTTGACCCCGGCTGAGGGGTCATGGGATGGGGTAATATGCTCTTACACACAGGTCGTTCGGGGCTCTGCCCCTCCGACCTGTGCCTATTTAACACGGACCTCTCCGAGGTCCTTAACCCACGTGCTCTCCGTTGGATAGGGTCTTGACTGTTCCTCTCCTACCACCTTAATACCTGCAGAATAATAGCTCCTATATAAGTATGTAAAAAGAGAGGTACACCCCATAGGAGTGTACCTCTCTCATTATACAAGAACCTTCTTTTATTAGAAGCGATAACCAGCAGTTACGAAGAATGCACTATTCTTGTTGGTGTCACCAAATTCTTTCTTACCAACAACAGGAATATCAACTGTATAGTTCTTGGTAACATCATACATACCAAACTGTGCACCTACAGAAAGCATTACACGCTGATACTCTAGACCAGCACCTACCTGAAGACCCCAATCAAATGGATTGCATGCACGGATTGACTTTCCTGCAATAGTAGTCTCCTTAAATGGATTGGACTTGTCCTTATTATCACCAACCTTTGCAGATCCACCAACACCATAAGCTAGGTAAGGACCAGCATTAACAAAGGCATTAAGACCTTCGGTTACCCCAAAGCGTAGGTTAGCTAGGATAGGTAGGTCAACATAGTAAAGTGAATTCTTGATATCCTCCTTATCACCATAAGAGAAGCCCTTCATAGAGAAGTTAAGACCTGGCTGGATGCTTAGCTCCATAGCACCGGTATTCAACACACCGAAGTCTAGGGCCACACCTGCACGAGCACCAGAGGCGATCTTAGAATCTTTTACGCCACTAATGTTGGCACCTTGATATCCTGCACTTACAATCACACTTGGACGATACTGTGCCATTGCACCGATCGCAAAAACTGTACTAGCAATAGCTGCTAAAATAATCTTCTTCATCATTTACAATTTTCTAAGTTGTTTATAATACAAACAGTTAAGAGGGGCATTTCTAACGCCCATTCCCTTTCTATTCTAAAGCAAATGTAGGTATAAATTGGGAAAGAAACAGAGCAAGTCGTGCTCTTTTAACACAGATTGAAGAGAGATAACTAGCAATTACAATACTTATAGATTAAAAAACCCCTATTTAAGCCTTCTTAGCACAATTCACGCTTCTTACGAGGGCGATAAATCCGCTTCCACCATAGATAATAGCCAGTAATTGGTAGTGAAGCTCCTATGAGCATTGCCAAAAAGGTGAGCAGACGTGAAAAGCTACCGCCCCACCTTCCAAGATGAATAGATGAGATCCAGCCACTCACTTTCTCATACCTCTCTTTATCGGCATACTTGGTCACCTCCAGTAATTCCCCACTTACGGGGTCAAAGCGGTAATCGTCAGTAGCTCTAGCATTGCCCCACCCAGAGAGTGATGCCTTCACCACTCCTTTCTGCACTCTCAAAGAAGCATACTTCTCCAATGGGATCTGCTTCACCGCTACACCCCACGCTACATACCCATCTCCAATCTCTTGGATAGAGGCATGAGGTGGCTTCTCAGAAGGCTGAGAGGCGGCAAAAAGCTTGTACATAGGCTTTTCAAACCAATCGTAAGTCCAAATAAGTCCCGTCACAGCAGAGCCCAGTAGTATCAGAGTAGCGAAAACACCCAGCACCACGTGAAGGTCGTACCATAATACCCTTCGCCCACGGCCGAAACGTATCCTCAAAGAGCGTCCTAACCTACTCCAGCGACTAGGCCACCACAAGACAATACCCGAGATCAAGATGAATACAAAAGCCCAAACAGTAACCCCTACCACCTGCTTACCGACTACTGCCTCCTTTGTGCCATCAAGCATTCGACGGTGAATCAGAGAGGCCGTGGTGAAAAAGGCGGAGCGTTCATACGCCCCTAGCACCTCGCCCCGATAAGGGTCGATAAAGACAAATTTACGATAAGGCGGTGCAATAGCCACCTCATAAGACTTACTGGGGTCGGGATAAATCGTTACTCCCGATATCTTAGCCCCTTCGGGCTGAGTCTCTAGCACCTTTGAGCAAAGCAGGCTCATCTCCATTGGCTCTCCCTCTGGCTCCACATAAACCAACGAGGAGTCACCTCTACGGATAAGGTCTTTCTCTATAATCAAGAGACCACCCGTCAGGCAGATCAACGTAATAAAAACCCCAAATGGCACCGAGAGCCAAAGGTGCACTTTTCGCAAGAATTGTTTCATAAATGATAATATTGTAAAGGTACTAATAGCTCTATTTGGAACAGCCTAGGCTACATCTCGGCAGAAGCCAGGCGCTCTGCATTTTCCGCCACGGTAAGAGCATCGATAAATTGCTGAACATCTCCATCCAGTACATCACTCAGCTGGTAGACCGTTAGCCCGATACGGTGGTCTGTCACTCGCCCCTGAGGGAAGTTGTAGGTACGTATCTTTGCCGACCGGTCGCCTGTGCTCACCAAAGTCTTGCGCTTAGAGGCAATCTCATCGATATACTTCTGATACTCCATATTATATATACGTGTCCGAAGCTCTTCCATCGCCCGAGCCTTATTTTTCAGCTGCGACCGCTCATCTTGGCTCTGTACCACAATGCCAGTAGGGATATGCGTGAGACGAACTGCCGAATAGGTGGTATTCACTGACTGCCCTCCTGCTCCTGAAGAGCAAAAAGTATCTACGCGGATATCCGACTCCTTCACCTCCACATCAAATTCATCTGCCTGAGGCAATACAGCTACCGTTGCTGCCGAGGTATGCACCCGCCCTTGCGTCTCAGTAGCAGGGACCCGCTGTACACGATGCACGCCCGACTCATACTTCAGCTTGCCATAGACTCCGTCTCCCTCCACCTTGAAGACAATCTCCTTAAATCCCCCCAACGTACCCTCACTAAATGAGGAGGTACTACACCTCCAGCCTTGGCTTTCGCAGTACTTCACATACATCTTGTAGAGGTCACCCGCGAATAGTGCTGCTTCGTCTCCTCCCGTACCGCCACGTATCTCCACTAATGCATCCTTATCGTCCTCAGGATCCTTAGGAATTAGTAGCAGCTTAATCTCCTCCTCCATCGTTGGCAGCTGCTCCCGAATCGCCTCAATCTCATCCTCAGCCATGTGCCGTAGCTCATCATCACTTTCCTCGGCAACTATCGTCTGAGCCTCCTCCAAATTGGCGAGAAGCAAGCGATACTCGTCGCTCTTCTTCGTCAGGTTCTCCAGCTCCTTATACTCCTTGCTAAGGCGCATAAACCGCTTCTGATCACTGATCACACTTGGGTCAGTAATCAAGAGCTGGACCTCCTCAAAGCGCTCCTTTAGCCCCTCTGTTCTCGCTAGTATATCAAATTTCTTAGCCATTCGCTCTTAGTGGTATTCAAAGTGACCTAGAGGGGTATCAAGGATCAATTCATTTTGTGCTGCTTCCTCCACTCTACCTATCACCTTTGCAGGCACACCAAAGCTTTCAGAGAGCTTTATCAAAGTATTAGCTTCCGACTCTGGCAGGTAAACCTCCAGGCGATGACCCATATTGAATACTTTGTACATCTCCTTCGGTGGCGTCTTTCCCTCCCGAGCAATCACCTCAAAGAGTGGAGGGATCGGATGCCACTGATCCTTGATCACTCGCTTCCCTTGCACAAAGTGAAGCACCTTGGTCTGAGCCCCGCCAGTACAGTGCACCATACCGTGGATCGCCCCACGCATCTCCTTCAGCATCTTGGCCACAATAGGAGCATAAGTACGTGTAGGCGAAAGCACCAATTTACCATAGTCTATATCCAAACCCTCCACAGGCTCTGTAAGCGTACGCTTGCCCACATAGACCACCTCATCGGGGAGAGCCCCATCAAAGCTCTCAGGGTATTTTCGTGCCACCTCCTTACCAAATATATCATGCCGAGCAGAGGTGAGCCCATTACTTCCCATTCCTCCATTGTAGCTCTCCTCATAGGTTGCTTGGCCGTAGCTGGCTAGTCCCACGATCACATCCCCGCCCTTGATATTGGCATTATTGATCACATCCGACCGCTTCATCCTACAGCTCACCGTGCTGTCCACGATGATGGTACGTACCAAGTCCCCCACATCGGCAGTCTCACCACCAGTCGAGTAAATACCTACACCCAGCCCTCGAAGCTGCTCCAGCAGCTCCTCCGTACCATTGATAATGGCTGCGATTACCTCGCCAGGGATCAGACGCTTATTTCGTCCGATAGTGCTAGAAACCAATATATTATCCACCGCTCCCACGCAGAGAAGGTCATCAAGATTCATTACCAAGGCATCTTGTGCTATCCCTTTCCATACAGAGAGATCACCCGTCTCACGCCAATAGGCATAAGCAAGGCTACTCTTAGTCCCCGCCCCATCAGCGTGCATCAAGCTACAATAGTTGGGGTCACCGCCCAACAGGTCGGGCAGAACCTTGCAAAAAGCTTGTGGATAGAGCCCTTTATCGATATTCTTAATAGCGGCATGTACATCCTCCTTATCGGCAGAGACACCCCGCATCTGGTACATTTCTTTATTCATCATCTCATCTCATCTCATATATATACTATGCAAAGCTACTAAAAAAAGAGTGATAAGGGTGGAAGGGGGTTGCAAAATAGTTGTAAAGAAGGTATCTTTATGCGACGATAACTAAACACCACACAAATACTATTATAGAGACTATTATGGAAAGAGAACTTCAGCTCAATATCATCAAGATGATACACCGAGAGGTGCTCCCAGCAACAGGGTGTACCGAGCCCGTGGCAGTGGCACTTACTGTGGCACACGCCTCAGCCATTCTACCAGGAGAGATTAAGTCTATCACGCTCGACCTAAGTGCCAACATTCTGAAAAACGCAATGGGCGTAGGCATTCCTGGCACTGGTATGATAGGACTACCTATCGCCATAGCACTAGGAGCGGTGATAGCAGCACCCGAAAAAGAGCTCACCGTGCTAGACCACTTCTCGGAGGAGCAGTTTGCCAAAGCCAAAGCACTTATGGAGGCGGGCATCATCACCATCCGCCTAAAAGATGGAGAGGTAGATAAACTCTACATCGAAGCCACCCTACAGGATAGCGAAGGCCATACCGCCATTGCTATTATCGAGAAGAATCATACCGCCCTCAAGAGCCTCACCCTCGATGGTGTAGCACAGCAGGGACAGGGTAGCCACTCAGGTAAGGAGGACGAGGGCACCACACAGCTCTACGATGGCCCAGAAGTACCGCTCACATTCGACCTAGTTTACCGATTTGCCACAGAGATGCCACTTGAGGAGATCCGATTTATAGAGGAGGCCGCAAGGCTCAATAAGCAAGCATCTCAGTACTCACTAAAGGGTCAGTACGGTCACTCTGTAGGCCGTATGATCAAAGGAGAATTGGGGCTTAAATACCTAGGAGACACCGCATATACTCGTCTTCTTGCTAGCACCAGTGCCGCCTGCGATGCCCGTATGGATGGAGCTCCTGTAACCGTGATGAGCAATTCGGGAAGTGGCAATCAAGGGATTACGGCCACGATGCCAGTGCTTACCTTTGCTGAAGAAGAGGGCGTGAGTGAAGAAAAGAGGATTCGTGCATTGATGCTCAGCAACCTTATGGTCATCTATATCAAGCAGAAGCTAGGTCGCCTCTCCGCCCTTTGTGGCTGTGTAGTTGCCTCCACAGGCAGTGCATGTGGCATCACCTACCTGATGGGTGGGACTAAGGAGCAGATTGGCTTTGCCGTGAAAAATATGGTCGGAAACCTCACAGGTATGATCTGCGACGGAGCCAAACCTAGTTGCAGTCTCAAAGTGACCAGTGGCGTCAGCTCAGCGATGCTCTCCTCCCTACTTGCGATGGAGCACAAAGTGGTCACCAGCAACGAAGGGGTAGTAGATGATGATATCGACAAAAGCATCGACAACCTCACCTCCATCGGCCGTGATGCCATGACCGAAACCGATAAAGAGGTACTCCACATCATGACCCACAAAGGGAAATAACCCCTCCCAAGCAACTAAGTAAGCCCCCTTCTCCAAAGAGAGGGGGGCTTTTTTACAAACTAAGCTCTTGTTGCTTTTTACCCCTATCAGTAGGACCAACTCGCTTTTGCGAAGATACTCCGAGGTCTTAGTTTAAGTAGAGATATTTTCTGAGAAATCGGCGAATCAATCCTTGTGACGTAATCATCGCTATTCAGTAGATTATTGCATTGGAGTGATAGCCTTAATCTTTTTGAAACCTTCCAATCCATAGAGCCACTTAGGAGGTGAAAATCAGGGTGAGAGCTATTTTCCTCCTTAGTAAAATGCCTCCACTCATAGCTGCACTCTAGATTTAGATTCGGAGACAATGCAAATTGAAGTGATAAGTCAGAGCCAACCTGTGCACTATTATGCCTAGGGTTATTTGAGCCCCTTTGAGATCGCACTTGTTGATAAGAACTCTTCCAGGAAACGACAAGCCAGTCAATTCCTCTATAGATCAAACTCAGTTGCGCCCAGTAGTTATGAAAATACCCTTGAGCTATAGTCCTATTGAGCGATGATGGGGTAGAAGTAAAGTTGTAAAGCCCATCCAATACGATATTGACGCCTTGGTCAGTAAAAGATTTATCAGCTTTGATCTCGCCAGTTACCCCTTGTGAGTGCCCCTCATACCTGAGAGAGGTGAGGCTGGTAAAGCCATCAGGGGAGAGCGAAATATCTCTTACCAAGGGACTTCTAGTGTCTATATACCTTAAGCTTGCAGAACCAAAGAAGTAGCTGAATAGGTTGCTGTAGTTTATTTGAGCCATCAGATTCCATTGCTTCATCTTATAACTCTCTAGGTAGTCTGTTGCTTGCGACCTGTGGCTAAGTCTGTAGTTCGTAGGGAAGTAGCTACTAGCCCTTGGTAGATAGCGTCTGTAGCTACTGCTTAAGATGTATTCCCAGCCCTCCCTACTCTTGTAACGGACATTCAGGTTTGGAGACAAATCCCAAAGGTATGCGGTCTGATCAGCTATCCTCTGAGTAGTATGTATCAGCGCTGCACCCAAGGTGAGTCGTCCCCGTTTCTGCATAAAAGGGATAGCCCATCGAGGGTTCAACTCCAAATCATTGTGCAACAACTCATTCTCCACTCTATCCGCCTCATACTTTCTGATGAAAAGGTGGTCGTCAATGGATATGGAGAGCGTCATTGACTTAGGCAAACCAATATGGGTTTCAAACCCATGCTTCGCCTGCCATTCGTTTTGGAAAAGTGGATTGTCCAACCCTTCAATTCCTAAGTGATTGCTCGACGCTCCATATAGAATTTTACTGTAGACGCTTCCTAGTAGACTACGATCCTCCTTAAGTGGAAGTGTGGTTTCGAGGTTATTCTGAAGCCACCAATAATTGTGCCGGGGTCGGTAGGTGAGCTCTCTCTTGCTTCCATATATATGATTAAAGCGCTCGCTCCACCCCATGTCCGCCACCAGCTTATCACTGACATACTTATTACGGCTATTAAGCTCAAAGGCAAGTGTAGGGCAAAATCTCGTCAGTCCACTCTCGTTAATTCTCCGCTCACTGATGCTTTGATTAAGCTCTTTATAAAGCTCCGTCTCCTCTTCCTCTTGCCCCAACCAGTCGTGCCCACCAGTCAAGTTAAGCCTTAGTTGATCCTCTTCCGAAAAACTCAAGAGCCCATTGGTTGAGAGTTGCCAACTCCTATTTCGAATATAGTATTTGGCATCAATCGGTTTACCACCAATACCAGTAGAGGATCGAACGCCATTTTGTGGGGCAAGACTATTGAGTTCAGATACATTGATGCTGAGAGGCGTGTTGACACTTTCAGCCCTATGATTATCTGCAGCGCCGAGGATATAATACTGCAGGGGAGACTTACTCACCTTAGTAGCATTGGCTTTGCTTTCGTAGAGAAGGGGCTCATACCCTATACCACCCTCAATGTAGCCAAAGTACCTCGCCTTGTAACTCTCTTTCAGCACGATATTCATAGAGCTCTTGGACTCAGGCACAATACCTTGAAGTAGTTTGACATCCTGATACTGCTCTAGGATCTCTACTTTAAAAACAGACTCAACTGACAGGTTCTCCGTTGCAAGTGAATACTGACTTCCAAGCAGGTCCTTCCCCTCAATATAAAAACGTTTGATGGGCTCGCCTTGGTAGTAGACCTTTCCGATTTCATTAATTCGTACCCCAGGCAACTTCTCCAATAAGTCACGGAGATAAGTGTCTTTTGGCGTGACAAACGATCCAGCATTGTACACAATTGTATCGTTCTTACGCTGAATTGCAGGAATGGTATAGACAAACTCTGGAAGCAACTCCCCCTTTTCCTCCAAAGCTACCTGAATCACCTCTTTTGGGTTTCCCGATAGCTCTATCTCCTTCTCGTGATAGCCCATCTTCTTGATGCGTACTTTGTGGAGTTGATTGGTAGTGGGCAGAAAAGCCACTCCAGAACTATTGGTGAGCACGTACCCGAGCTGATGACCAGAAGGGTCAAAATAGGTGAGCACAGCAGATCCAATAGGGCTGTGGCTAGCCGCATCTGATACCTCCACCTTCAGTTTTGCACTTTGTGCAAAAAGCAAAGAAGGGATAAAACAGAGGAGCGAGAGGAGTAGTCGCTTCGTCATGGATAGGTCAGTTACTTCAGTTCGATAGGATTATGTGGAATAGCCTTAGCCTCAAGCGGTTTTCCATCTCTTCTTCTCGCTTTCTGAGATATCATCCTTCCTGGGTCTTTGCGGTAGTTTTCCAATGCTCTCATCGCATTAGCACGAGAGGTTTTCATCAACCTATTATTGTCAAAATTAAACCCAATCTGATCCCCCAAGTTACCTTGTTGCATCTGGACGAGCGTAAATTGGTAGTCCATCTCCGTATCGTAAATCTCTACGATAATTCCTGGAAGTCCTCCAAACTTGTAAGGACCGTAGGGAAGAGCGACCTCAGTACTATACCACGCCACGTAATCTCTTCCTCTGAAGTGCATAGTCGCTTTCCGACACTCCAATCCTGAGATGGTTTTCTGTTCATCCCATAGTTGCCAGTCGAAAGTTGGGATCTCCTCCTCATAGTAGTAGTTATTAAAGGCAATGGAGTTCAGTGCGTAGATGATTTTATTTTGATCGAGCAATGTAATCACCTGATCCTTCACCTCCGATTTGAGGTTAAAAGCTACTCCCATATACTCACCCGCAGTTTTCCCCTCCTCCACATACGCTCTCTCAAGTGAATCGCGTCTCAAAACGTTGTAGTCTTCGTACATCAACGCTTTATCGCCCACCAAAAGAACAGTAAGTGCCTCCTTCTTCACATCCTTTACCTCGTGATTAGGCCGGTAAAAAAGCTGATAATAGACCCGTAGATGACTCTTGTCAAATAGGGTCTTTGGGGTGGCTTCCAACTTCTTCTCCGTAAGCCAAGGGGCGTCAATAGTTTGTGCTGACAACCACTCAACTGAGAGAAGAAGTGCAACAGACACAAGAAAAACAGACTTAAGTACTTTCATATAGTTACCACAATTATAAATGTAAAACCAAATAACAATCCAACCGCTCAAGCAACATTTACACCCGCTTAAAATAGCGAGGTGACGCTACAAACTTACAAAGATTATTGAACCCGCCTTGTCCATAATTCAGTAAGGTGCAGTTTTTTCTTTGAGGAGTACTTCCGCTCGTTCATCTCAGCCCTACTCCACCATATAGATCTTAGCCTTGATACGCACCCACTCACCCCGCTCCGTCACCTCCGTCACCTTGGCATAAAACTCCTTACCTGCATCCATCAGACGGGAAATGATAAGGTTGAGCGTCCGAGGCACATATCCAATCTGGTCAGCACCCATAAAGAGAGCAATCGCTTTTTCATCGTAGATATTCTTGGGCCTCCGCACCATCTTTAGCAGCGTGCCAGGAACGATCTGTCCCTTCAGCTCATGGATATTATCCACATGCGTAGTGCCCGCCACGATGATATCTAGTAAAAAGATCTCCCGCTTTGGAAGCCCCAAACTATTGATACCCCCTGTGCCAATCAGGGCAAGAAGCTTATCATTAAGTGGCGTGATACCGCCTTGCTCTGCCATAATCAAAAACCTTGTGATTCATACTCCTCCAAGAGCGTAATGATCTCCTGCATCTTTGCCTTACGCTCCTCCAATTGCCGGATCGTCTCCGCCAAGTCCCTTTGTCTTTGCTTCACCCACTGAGGGTCCGCTAGTTCCTTAGCAAAGGTATAAGGGAACGTCTGCCAAAGCTCCTCAATCTTTGCCCTTATCTTAGCAATCCGCCCTTTCAGCTGCTCTATCTCGTACTCTATCCCGTTGGTCACATCTATCCCCTCCGTGGGATGTTTAAAGAGTACCACATTATAGAGGTCCCGAATGCCATCCAGATCCCCCTCCTTATAGAGTTGCGTTGCCCTGCGAAATATCTCGATCATCTCCTCCGTCGCCTCTGGGTGAAGGTCAGGGTGTACCAACTTCACTATGGTCTGGTAGAGCCTGCGTATCTCCTTACTCTCGTCGGGCGAAAGCTCAGGTGACTTGAGATACTCCTTGGCATAAAAGAGCTTCTCACTCTCCTGCCTCAGCGTTGCATTATACTCCTCCCGCACCCTCTCCAGCTCCTTATCCACACGCTCCACATCGGGCGTCTCGTCTCTATTCACATACTGGCGGAGCAAGCTTTCCCGCATCGAGAGTAGCTTTATCTCCAGCTGTAGCTGCAGCACCTTGTACTGCAACTCCCCCACCGCTTGCAGATACTCCGCCGAAAGCCGAGGACCCACCGTATTAATCAGGTCCTGATGCTCCGTATAGAGTTGCGAAAACTCTAGCGAAAGGAGCTTGTACTCCTCCCGCAATGCACGCTCACGAGGTGACCAATCTATCGTTGTCATAGGTTTATAAGTCCAATAATATCTTTTGTAAGTATAGCAATATTCCGCTGGTATAGGAAGGGTTATGCATTAGAAAAATTTTGTGAGTGGCATTTATCGGAGTACCTGCGGATAAGGATCTCCTGCGGAGGTCCTCCCCCATAGATACACCTACGAATACCATACGACTAGACCTCCTCTAATGCGTAAACCTTGCCAATATTCCGCTGGTGTAGGAATTTATAGCTACTTTTGCACAGAAAGAGAACTATTTCCTCAAAAAGAGATACCGTATGAGCAAAGAGATATTGGACTTAAAAATGAAGTTAGTAGAGCGGGAAGAGTACTCCGACCGCCTCTTTCTAGGACACTTCACACCAGTAGAAGCGGGAGTAAAGCTACCCCACTTCGCACCAGGACAGTTTGTGCAAGTTTGGGTAAAAGCACCCGATGGGCTACTTCTCCGTCGCCCCATCTCTATTTACGATAGCACAGAGCGAGTGCTGAGTCTGCTCATACAGTCCGCTGGTAGGGCCACCCGTCTACTGATGCAAGCACCCATCGGAGCAGAGTACCAGATCCTCTTGCCCCTCGGCAATAGCTTTGAGCTACCCCCCGCTGGAAGCCAACCCCTACTAGTGGGCGGAGGCGTAGGTGTAGCCCCTATGTATGCTCTTGGCAAGGCGATGAAGCAACAGGGTATCACTCCCAGCTTTCTGCTCGGTGCTAGGAGCCAAGCCCACTTCTCCAACCTCCACCACTTTGAGGAGCTAGGCACCCTCCACCTCTCCACCGAAGATGGCTCTCTCGGTAGCCAAGGATTCGTGACCGACCACCCTATTCTCCGTGAAGGTCACTTCACTCATATATATATGTGTGGACCTACCCCCATGATGAAAGCCGTTGCCCATTGGGCAAAACAACAAGGGTTCCCAGCACAAGCCTCACTCGAGAATAGGATGGCCTGCGGCATCGGCGTATGCCTCTGCTGTGTGGAGCCGACTGTAAAGGGACACAAAACCGTCTGCCACGACGGGCCCGTCTTCAATACATCACAATTACTTTGGGAATAAAATAGAGCAGGTATGAAAAGGAATTTAGAGGTACAGATCGGGGAGCTACGACTTAAAAATCCCATCACCACAGCTTCGGGAACCTTTGGGGACGGGCTACTGATGGATAAGATATATGACGTGGGGAAGCTTGGAGCCATCTTCACCAAAGGCACTACCCTAGAGCCAAGAGAAGGCAATGCCCCACAGCGGATGGCCGAGACCCCCTCGGGCATGCTCAATGCGGTAGGACTGCAAAACCTAGGGCTACAGCACTACATCGACCACATCTATCCGGAAGCGATCCAACTAGGCACCGAGATCATTCCCAACGTTAATGGCTCCACCATCGACGATTACATCGCTGTTGCCTCGGCAATGAACGACCTCCCAGGCATCCACGCTATGGAGCTCAATATCTCTTGCCCCAACGTAAAGAATGGCGGAATGGCCTTCGGAGTTTCCGAAAAAGGCATCGCCGAGATTGTCTCGGAGATACGCAAAGTCTACCACCACACCCTCATCGTAAAGCTCTCGCCTAACGTCACCGACATCGCCAAGATGGCGACCATCGCCGAGCAACACGGTGCCGACGCCCTCTCCCTCGTCAATACCTTCCTCGGTATGGCAGTGGATGCCGAGCGACGTCGCCCCATCCTCTCCACCGTTACTGGCGGTCTCTCAGGTCCTGCTATCAAACCGATTGCTCTCCGTATGGTATGGCAAGTGGCAAAAGCGGTTCAGATTCCAGTGATCGGCATCGGAGGCATTACCAACGCCACCGACGTGATAGAATTTCTCCTCGCAGGCGCCACCGCCATCCAAGTAGGCACCTACAACTTCGTGGATCCCCTCTCACCTCTCAAAATGATCGAAGGTCTGGAAACCTATATGGAGCGGCACCACATCACCCATATCCAAGAGCTCATCGGTGCCCTACAGATCTAGCAACGGCCACCCACACACCGCCTACCACTAGCCAGAGCAAAAGGCCGAACCACGAAAAGTGGTGCGCCTCCGGCCGAAAGTAGCCATGCAGTGGAGAGGTAAAGGAGAGCTGGAAGGGCACCAGATACTTCGCGATAGAGCTCCCCTCCGAAGCCTCAAAACGGAGCTCCTTCACCCGCCGAAGCGACCCAGCCTCCAAAGCGGTATAGAGTGCCTCGCCATCGCGGCTCCTAATCACCGTCCAGTAGAAGGGATTGCCAAAGATCGTCAGCTTATCCCGTGTCAGGTCCAAAGGAGGCAACTCCGCCTTTACCAAGCGGTAGTCGGGAAGCGTAATAGCATAAAAGCTACCCACTTCGTCCACCAAAAAGCCCAAGAAAGCACGGCTCGGATACTCCGTCACGAAGAGCTGTTGGGGCACCACCCCACTGGGCAATGCTATCTCCTGCAGATAAGGCCGCCCCACCGTCTGCCTCAGATTAAAGAGCCTCCCCCCGGCATCTAGCAAGAGATACCCATGGTCGTACGGCTTCTTGGTGGTGGCATTTCCAGCCACTAGGGCTATCGGGAAAGCCACTCCTTTGGCGTCCAACGCCTTCTGAAACAGCTCCGACTTTGCCCTATCCACCTCGTTACGGCTCATATCAATAAATTCGATCCCCTTTTTTCCCAGCCGAAAGACATCGCTCGGCATCTCCAGGTAGACCCTCTTCGACATCGACTCCAAAAGGAAATAAAGCGGCGTCACGTGGCAATTGATAGAGGAGGGATGCGAGATAAAGATAAAGCTCTGCTCCTCCAGCATACTCGGTGAGACCGCCACCCCATGGATACTATCGGGCAAACGCCCATCCATCACCAGCTGACGGTAGTAAAACGATGGCAATACACTATCAAACTCACTCTCCGTATACTCTCGCCCAGCATAGTCGTAGTAGCGAGACCCCTCCTCACCACTATTATCCAGCGACACAAATTCGCCCACCACCTCACTATAGAGGGTAAAAGGCACATACCCTCCACCCCTTTGCAATAGCGCCCCGAGCGAAGTAAGCCCCCAAATCAGCATCAGTGCCGATACCACGCCCATCAATAGTTGGAAAAAGATTTTCATAAGCCTAGAGAATTACTGCACCCCCTCCTTGAAGCGATAAATAGATAAAATAGCCACATAGCAAAGCAACACCGACCAAAGCCCCATCTCACACAAAAGGTCCTGATAGGCCCGAGGAGTCGTCGTCACAAAGTAGAGACAGCACACCCCATAGCTCACCAGCATACAGAGTAAGCGACCCCGCCACGTAGGCTCCACCACCACCCAAGTAGTTACGCCATACATTCCCCAGCCTGCCAAAAACCAAGGCCCAACACTCACCAGCAAGTGAGTCACCAATTCTGGTGCCAAGATACTAGAGAGGTAGCCCCATAGGATCAGCATCTCCACCAGAAAAAACAAGCCTAGCATCAATACCCCATACGTGAGCATCACAAATGCAATCCGCTCCAGTGGCAAAGGGAGATGAAGGGTTAGCTTCAATCGCTTTTGCACCATTTCAGGAGCCCACTGCACCACCGCCAGCACCAAGCCACACAATATAGGCTGATACTTGAGGGCATCTAGCAAAAGTACATCCTTAGAGAGGAGTACCTCCCACAGATGGGACACTCCACGTACCGATACAATCCTCTCCAGCGAGAGCAAAGCATAGCCCACCACTCCTAGTCCCAAGAGGCTAAGCAGCAACACCGCCCACCTTGTCTTCACCCACTCTTTATATAGCAATCCGCCAATCATAACTCAATACTTACCGGTCAAACCTATAAACACATCCTCCAGTGACATCCGCTCCTCCACCAACTGGCTATAAGGCAATTGGTGCTTCGCCAGATACTCTCGGATATACCCCATCCCCTCAAAGCTATGTACCTCAGCCTGATTTCCTATCACCGCAGGGTGCCATAGCTTCGGATCACCTGGCAGCTCCAACCCCTCCACCTCCAGCTTTATCAAATACCGATGGAAAGAACTCATCAGCTCCGCCACAGGCATCTGCAAAAGGATCTTACCATAATCCAGGATAATGCAGTCATCAATCAGCCGCTCCATATCCTGAATGATATGCGAAGTGAGAAAGACGGTCTTATCACGTCCCTTGGTGAATTCCTTTAGATAGTCAATGAAAAGTCGACGATAACCAGGATCAAGCCCCAACGAAAAGTCATCCAGCACCAAGAGATCGGCATCTTGTGCCAAAATCAAACCCAATGCCACTTGCGACCTCTGTCCACACGACATCCTACTGATACGTTGATGAGGAGCTATTTTAAGCAGGCTAACTAGGTCGTAGTAGATATCACGCTGCCAACGAGGATAAAATCGAGCATAGAAATGCTCAATCTCCTCCACAGTCATAAAGCTATACTGAACATGCCCTTCAATCAAAAGAGCAATGTTGGCCTTAACCTCAGGGGGCATCGACTGAATGTCATAGCCAAGCATCTTACACACCCCACTTCGCGGCTTCAGATAGCCAGCAAGGATATTGATGGTGGTAGTCTTGCCAGTACCATTCTTGCCCAATAGACCCAAAATACGCCCTCTAGGCACAGTAAAGGTAAGCCCCTCATAAATGAGGCGCTTACCATAGTAATGAGTCAATCCTTGGCACTCAATGATGGCCGAGGAGTCAGTTCCGATCATTGCTTTGCTGCTTTTAGCGAAGGTTGTACACGCTTATTGAAGTCGTTGGTAGAGTTATTGGTATCCATCAGATACTTTCTACCATTGGCTTCCCTAGCCACCTTACGGATCACTGCGGTTCCTTGTCCTGTGCGGTCATTAAAGCTCTTGCACCAACCAGTGTAACCAGCATCTAGGACATTGGGAATAAATCTCCACTCAATAGCATCTTCGATACCGAGGAATACCACATCGACCATCCACTCGTGAGGTATCTTATAGGTTTTAAGTGACATCTCTTTCACAAAGTTCTTAAACTTAAAAATATACTTACCATCCCACAAGTAATCCTTGATGAACGTCTCGCGATCTACCGGCATCCGTACTAGAGCAATCGTAGTGACGCCGCGCTGATGGAAAGAGGAGACGGTAAGTGAAGACTTATAGTAAGAGATCAGGTTGGGCACCTCAGGATTATCCACATCTTGGAACCTAGGATTATCAGAAAGGTCGTAGATCTCAAAGTCGGCGTGCGAAAGATCGGTCGCCCCCTTGAAAACCTTTGAGTGGTCTTGGGCATCATTGGCAATAATCAGCGATGCTCCTGGCTTCACTGGATGGCTCTTACCATCACCAGGAATCATAGAGACAAAACTGACTGTAAGGGCCTTATCCAGCGGACTATCGACATAATCCCGCTTCATATTGCTCAGATCTTCCGACTGCACAATCGCCAAACTATCGGCAAAGAGAGTGACGTCTGAATTATTGGTAATCTTGATGTACTGCTCAGAGTACTTAAAGGTCTTTCCGGTCTCAGGGTCAATGGTAGGGCTAAAGAAAAGCTCCTCAATCACAAAGCCGGCATTGCTATTCTCTACATACTGTGGGGTGAGCTCGAAGGAGGTACGCTCCTTAGTCACCGTCACCTGCTCTTTTATAGAGATAGGAGTAGAGACTCTGCCTAGCTTCTCCGACTGATATGCCAAAGTAGCCTCAACTGAAACCTCATACACACCCTCCAAAAGCACCTTCTTAAAGGTCGGTTCCTTAGAGGTTAGCTCAGAGGTTTGGCCATCTTTATTGCTTTTGAAAGAGATCTTAAGGTCGCTATACTCTCCTCCTTTCACACCTAGAGGTGAGTTTAGCACGAAACTACATTCACGCTCCACTGCCACCTCATTCTCTTTTTCAGGCTCACAACTAACTAGTCCGAGAGCCAATAGGGCTATAAGGGCCCATAGATACTTCATTGCTTTCATATACTTCTTGAAATAAAATTTTTAAACGTTAGTCTCCAGTTACTTCAGTTCCTTTGCTACGAAGTCCTCGGTAGAGTTATTCGAATCCTTTAGCACCTTAGAGCCTTCAGATAGGCTCTTCCGCACCACCTTTTTACCGTAGCGTGTATCATCATTCAGCTCATCTGCCACCTTAGCATAGCCGGCATCCAATTTTTCCGAGATCGGCAACCACTGCTTCTCATTAGTCATACCGAGGTTCACAGCATCCAGCACCCACTCATTTGGAAGCTTTAGAGCAGGGTGGCCATCCAACTCCATAGGATCCATTCCCTCTATAATCATTACCTCCTTGTAAGTATAAGTGCACTCCTTCACGAGGTCTTGTGCTGTCTTTCCTTGTAGGTCCACGATCGCATAGGTATTCTGTCCGTTGGTACTCATGGTCCAATTCTCTGTTCCATCGCCATAAGGGTCGCTGATGAACACAAGTTTCATATTGGGTACCTTAGGATTGTCAGGGGTTTCAGAATCAGTGTAGCCCTTATCGCTCATCCACTCGAAGTTGGCGTTGGACAGGTCTATCGAATTAGGGTTCTCCTTTGTATGGTCTATCGCCGAGTGGCACAAGATGACACTCTCATACGGCTTCACGGCATACTCCCTCCCGGTGCCAGGGAACTGCATCACCAGGTCGGTAACGAAATGTGTTGTCCTCACATCGGGCTTTGCCTCCACCTTCTCATCCGACTGCCAGAGCGACTTTACTAGAGCTAGTCCATCGAGATATCTCGTTACAGGACTATTGTTGGTGATCTTGAGGTATTTATCCTCATCGTACTGCTCACCCTTGCTATTGCGACTTCCAGCAAAGAATATCTCACTGATAACGAAGCTCTCCGTAGGCATTTCCCACATCAATTGGCAGGTGCGGTCAGATTTGTCCTTTGCCTCAACTACAAAGTCCTCTTTGTACTCTATCTCTGCTAAAGCACCTTTGCACTCGAAGCGACACATCACCTTCATAGCATAGGGTTCTCCCTGTACCAAGTGAAGCACCGCCTTACCCTCCTTAAAAGAAATAGGCAACACCTTACCATCGCTTCTGGAGGTGAGCTCGCCTGTAGCTTCTGTTATGGTGCCCTCAACGCCCAATGGTGCCTTTAGCTGAAAGGTAACTTCGGCATCCTTCGGTACCTCTGGGAGGTCGCTCTTACAGCTCCAGAGTAGGAGCAACGTCACACATAGCCCGAATAGTAAAAATAACTTCTTCATATCTATTTATCTATTAAAAATTAAACGGTTTAAAACAGTAATTGAATCACTCCCTCCACCCAATGTCGATGGATAGCATCCACTCCTCCGCCACTATACCGTCCGAATCGGTACCTGCCACCTACCTCAATGCCCCAAGGCAAGGATCCCCATCCCTGTATGGTGTAGTGCCACTTAGGGGCTACCTCAAAAAAGAGTTGAGTTGCATTGATGGTAGCGAAACTGTGCCTCACCTCTCTACTCAGCTCCTCTTTTAAAGTGGTATGTGAGAGGGATAGCTCTCCTTTGCCTAATGGAGAATAGCCTATGTTGCAGGAGAGAGCTATGTAGCTAGCTTTATCTATTTGATAGGAGCCGAACCCACTGAGGGCAACCTGCCATCGTTGGCTCTGTAGCAGGGACTTGGGCTCTAATTTGCGTATGGCTAGATAACGATAGGATAGCGTAGGAGAGAGGTGCCAGTTCACTCCGCCTTCGGAGCGACCAACATGCCAAGCGAGCGTCCCTTTGTAGTGGGGAAAATAGAAGTTGGGCAATTCCCCGATCACAGGATAGGTACCAGCGGCAGGTTCACCTACAATATGCTCCACACCTTTTCGGTTTTGTATCTCTGCTTTGAGCTCCACTCCTTGCTGGCAAGTTCCTTGCCAGAGATAGCCGAGAGCCACTTCTACTCGATGATCGTTGTAGTGGTGAATAGGAACCTCGTTCATATCGGTGAGCGTCTCCTCGAGCCGGTGATATTGGTATCCTATTTTGGCGGAAAAGCCCTCCACCCCACTCGGTACGAGATGTGCTGCACTAGAGAGGCCATATCCCCGGTAGTAGACGGTAGGGGTATTGGTATTGAAGCGTGCGAAGCTCCCTCCAAGGCCATTCATGAGCCACTGAATTGTAGTGCCCAAAGGGGAATAGAAAGCAACGCTACTCCGCTGTTTGTAGATCTCGTGGCCGAGTGAAACCCCTACAATATAGCTACCTAGTGGATGTGCCACCCCCATATTCATAGTTAGATTGGAGACAATATTACGTGGACGCGGATCCACCCTTCGATACTCTTGCTGTGAAAGATACTGCACCTCTCCTGCCAATCTCCACTGGTGGTATGCTCCGCTATATCCGCCCCCGAAGGCATACCGCTCGTGCGATAGGTTGCCCCCTTCGGCATCTGCAACCATATAAGGGTAGAGGCGAGCAAAGTCGGACGTGCTATTGAAGCGAACCCCCTTGATCAGCCCACTGGAGTAGGTGGCATTGCCCCACATATGTTGTGACTCTGAAGGTTTCAGATAGGTATTGGCATAAATATGTGTAAGGCTTTCGCCCGAACCATTCTGCTGTAAAAAGGCTCTGTTCTCGTGCCTCCAATGGTATTCTGTGCCAAAAGTAGAGAGCGAAGAGGGGTAAAGGAGATGATGCAGTGCCACATTTTCGTGGTAATACCGAAGCATCGCAACATCTGTCGTTGCATGCTCCAAGGAGCGAGAAAGCAGGGGCAAGGTATCCCTTTTTTGCGCCACCATCTCCGTAGTAGCTATAAATAGCCACACCATGAATAATATCCACTTAATCCTTTTCATTGCATTCGTACCAAATGGATTTCACATATGCTGGCTTGCGAAAGAAACTCTTGCTCGGTAGCAGAACCACGCACCCATGCTCGCTCGCCATTCTCCAATAAGAGGGTCCCCTCGACCTGCACATCGTAGAGCCCACGCAGTAATTGGTCGCTGTAGCTAGAGGTGGTGATAGAATTGCGTATAGTGGTCACCCGAGTATTGTGGTTATGGAACTTAATCTGGTAGCTCTGTTGTGCTATAGGCACAGAAGGTTGGAAGCGTATCTGGACCGTCACCTCGCTCATCACATCGGCTCTATCGGGCGTATGGCAGGCGGAGAGTAGTGAGGCAATAAAAAGCCAAGTCAGGAGTTCAACTATCTTTTTCATAGGGTCACCATCAATTCCATCCCGAAGTAGGGATATTGGTTTCGTCGGATTACATACCCTTTCTGATGAATATCTGGGGAGTAATCGAATATCTTATTCACAAAGAGGGCCACATTGAGTCGCTCTCCAAATAGTCGCTTGGTAGCCTTGAGGTTGGTAATCATCATAAAGGGGACCACATAACGTTCAAATGAGCTATCGCTATACGACCGCTTGAGCCACTGCAGGTAGGTATCCGACTTATCTTGCTCTCTAAAGGGATGCTCCTTACCATCCTTCAGATCCACATAGAGGTCAGGGTAATTGGAGATGGGCATCTTCTGCGAAGAGGAGTACCAATTGGACTGGAAAGAGAGCGATACCCCTAGCCCAATTTTTGGGAGGTAAGAATCCAGCCGTAGGTCGCTATTCAGCATCTCTCGCACCAATATCTCATTATCACGATAGATGCCGATATAGGGCACCTCGCTATCCCCGAGCACTGCTTTAGGGCGCTCATATTGTGGCAAGCTATTGCGGTAGGTGGTTCTAAACCACGCTCCAGAGAAGGTAATTCGGGTATTGAGGAATGGGTATCGTGGGGTGCTCAGCATCCACTCCAGCCCCACCTTGGAGGTTTCGCTACCATTGGTGACCTTTCCGAGGAGCCTGAATTGCTTCGACTCTTGGTAGGAAAAGTCGGTAATAGCAGGCTTTGCCGTAAGGGCATCATAAGGGACGGAGGAGGGGTTGTAGCGCTTAAAACTGGCAATCTTCAGCTCTGCATCGTTACGAAATCCGCTGCTCATCCGCTCTCGGAAGTAGGTGACCGAGGCGGAGTAACCAGCCCACTCGAGGTCGAGCCGGCCCTCCATCTTGATATTCTTCGCTGGCGTGAGTGGCCGATTATTGGGGTGGTAAATATAGGTGCGTAGATAGACCAGACGATAGTCCGGATTGGCATGGTAATAATTGAGCTCCACAAAATCGTCATACACTGTTTCGGGGTAAAGCTGATCCATAGAAGGAAACATACTAAGGCTTCCGATCCCTCCGAGCAACTGAATGCGAAGTGGTTGCTCTCGTACAGTGATAGGGGCAAAGCTCCAGCGGGCGTTAAGGCGAACATCGGTATACCATTTCCTACTCATTTGATAAGAGCTATCAAGGTGTAGGAGTTGATTGCTCACCAAACCTGCCATTAGAGAGAAAGTATGGGCACCTAGAGGCACAGAGAGCTCATCCTCCACAAATAAAGAGAGCATACTTTTAGCCGGGATATCACAGAAAGGGCGTGGTCGGCTTCCAGCCGTCCAGAAGAGAGGCCGATCCAAGTCAAAGAGCGTCCCTTTACCCCTATTCTTACTGTACGCCCAAGTGGCTCCATACTTAATCCGTTGTTTGCCCCAATCTCTGTCCAGATGCGTGCTACCCTTCATCTTGGCATAGAGATATATCGGGCGACTATCCACCAAATGCGATGCCACATAATTACGGGGGTAGTATTTTCCCTCAAACTCTCCCTCTTCCTTCTGCGTAAGATAAGGAACATCCCTATTCAAGAGCATATCCTTGGTGATCTCCGTCCGGTCCCAAGTATGGGTGGCAGAGAGGATAATCTCTAGATCATGGAGCCATCGATTTTCCTTAGGCGTGAGCAAGAAGGTTTGCGAAAAAGCAAGGCTATGATAGCTTGCCTTGTAGCTATCCTTGGGGTTGTAGTCTAGGTCTTGATCTCGCTTACGGTCGTCGAGAGTGCCGGTATAATCTATATTGGTGTGAGAGCTGAATACTCCGACTCCCAAGTGCCACTTACCCGACAGGCGTAGAGAGCTATTGATACGCTCGTAGCAATCCCGTACACTGCGTGGATCGGAATAGGCCGAGAGGTAGCCTACACTGGCGATGAGGTTGAGGTGCTCTTCACGAAGGGTGACCCCTTTGGAGAGAAAAAATAGCTTGCTACTCATATCGGACTTAAAACGGCCATTCAAATCATCGCTCCATTGCTTACGCTTCACCTTAATGAGTCCGCTAGTAAGATCGGAGTGCTCTACAGAAGGGATTCCTCGCACCACCTCTATACTCTCCACCTCGTCCGTGGCAATAGTACGCATATCCACTCCGGCATTGATCGGTATTCGGATAGGGTATTCATAGTTATTCCCCTGCATGCCCCTAAACCCCGCATCCATCTTGAGTGGCACGCCATCAATAAGGAAGGTGGTGCCCATGGAGGAGGTATTGTAATTAGATTGATTGACGCGTGGAAGTAAATTATGCTGCCCAACGATAGGAAGCGTTGCCTCTCTTAGCCGAATAATATCGGGACTGGTGAGTTGGGGGTCGGATGAGAAGCCTCCTGGAAGTAGCTCCAGCACATCGGCAATGCTAGAGGGCTGAATATGTGCCATGGCGGTTTGGCCAATAAGGGAGGAACTGGTCATTCCTTTAGAGGACTTTGCTGTCACCACCACCTCCTGTAGCTCGCGACTACTATTCTTCAGTATAATAGAGATACTTTGCTTGGAATTAGTAACCTTGAAATGCTCTACCTTTTTATCATAACCAATGTAGGTGACCTGCAGCTGATAACTGCCAGGTAGCACCTTTGGGAAAGTGATGATACCGTAAGGGTCGGTGGCACCAGTATAGAGTTGCTTACCCCGCTCCATACGCACCAAAGCCCCTATTAGTGGTTCGCCACTATCACTATCTTTCACCGTGATAGTGAGCTCAGACATTCTAGGGGTCTGAGCCATCGCCCACTCTATCGGGATAGAGAGGAACAAGAGGAGTATCAGAAGCTTTTTCATAACCAGAGGAATAGTAGTGGTATCACTATCCCAATAATCAATTCTACGCCACCTATTCCTTTAAGACCTCGCTTCCCTTTGACCAGAAGTAGCCCTGAGAGGGTAATAAGGATTAAAGCGACGGCAAATAGATCGGAGAAATAAGTCCACCAACGTCCTGGGTTGTAGTGTAGCCTAACAAAGTCGCTCAGGATAGGGCGCTTACGGAGGCGGTCGTACGTAGCAGTGCCATTACTTAGGTCAACCTCGAGTGTGGAGCCACCTTTGAGAAATACCTTGAGGCTCTTATCATCGGGGTAGTAGTGCTTGGTGTAATTCTTTTCCTCGTTGATGCTCGTAAGGAGGGTAGTGAGCTCCTCTTGGGTCACCGTTCCTTTCGCCCTCGGAGTATCTGCTATCGCCTGCTGCAGGATTATTCGCTTAGCGGTATAACTAGGATTGATCTGGTCGCGATGATTCATCAATATTCCAGATAGGGCGTAAATCAATACCACCCCTGCAAATAAGAAGGAGCAGTGCCGATGCAACCATCGACACCCCCTTCTGATTTGATTCCACGAAAGATGGTATTTATTCGCCTCCATCTAGTTACTCTACAATCTCGTACTTATCAGCAACGATATGATAAAGGCTCACATAGGCTTTCCCCTCACGATCGGTACGCTCTGCAATGCGAGTGCGAAAGTTGGCAATCCGCTCAGCGATGCTATTAGTGGCCTGCTCGGCGTTGGCCTGCATATCAGCTGCACAACCACTTGAGCCCTCGCCATGTTGCTTTGCAGCTTCGGCCACCTCAGCTTCCCACTGTGCAAGATAAGCTTCATCAATACGCTCCTCAACGAGTTTGCCCTCTACCTTTACAACGCTGTGAACGCACTTCTGGGGGAAACTCCCAATCGCGTCACCAGCCTCCACTCGTATGGTATTGGTATCGTCGCTTCCCATCAAGAATATCTTGCCACCGCCATGCTTGCATATATGAGTGCAGATACCCTCTAGCACTACATCTTGATCCACGAAAGCATCAGGATTGTTCAAAAGTGAATCCACGTCCAAAGTGCTAGTGGTTACCTCATCCTCTTCCTGCTTATTATTCTCTCCCTTACTGCAGCCTACTAATAATAGTGTGGAAAGGAAAAGGAAGAGGGTTGTTCTCTGTAAAATGTTCATTGTACTAATACTTTTATATGAATACTGCTGCAAAGTTGGCTATATTTGGGCAGAAAGGCTCTCCCTATTTCTGGGTAAATTAGCAGTCGAGACCTACTCATATATAGGTATTTACTAATACCTCCTCTAGGACTTTGCTCAAAAACATGTATTTTATCATAAACCATAATCCATAGCACTCGTCACTTTTCTATCTACATAAATAGAGATTTCAAATAGGTTTAGCAGCAACCTTGATTTAATAGGCATGGGTCAAAGTAATGCTCTTCCTTCATAGTAGATAAGACAAGAAGCAATAACTGAAAATAAATTTAGATTTCACCAAGGAAGAGCGAGGTTAAGAGTATATTTTTAATCTACTGATATACAACACTCTATATAGAAGTCAGCCGAGACCCGGTCTAAGCAATCACCGAGACCCGGTCTAAGCAATCGCCGAGACCCGGTCTAAGCAATCGCCGAGACCCGGTCTAAGCAATCGCCGAGACCCGGTCTAAGCAATCGTCGAGACCCGGTCTAAGATATTGTACTGATATGGTCATCTTTCTCTCCTATAACCTATTAGTTAAGAGTAAGATATAGGTGTAGCCATCACCATATTAAAAAGTATCGTTCGCCTTCCATGTAACAAACTTTTTTTACATCATTGGACTAGATTTTATAAGAGGAGACTGTTGCACGAAGGCGATCTGCGGCGTTGCTTTCGGAATTCGGCCTAGGTCACGTACGTGAGTACGCTCCCTTCGGCCTCATCCTCAGCGCCTTGCATCTCATCCTTCGTGCAAAGTCTCAGCACATTTGAAGCAAATGTGCGAGAATGGCACTTCGTGCAACATTCTCAAGAGAATAACATAAGAGGTGCATTCTCAATACCAAAAGCGCCCCTCTAGGCAAAACCTAAAGGGGCGCTTTTGAATGAATATTAGGTGTGATTACAGGGTGACTTTAGAGAGGTCGCGGAGAATCGCTTTAGCATCGTGGACAAGTTGGTCCATCACCTCACGCACTGGGCGTAAAGTATTGATGGTGGAGGCAATTTGCCCAATTTCTAGCTCTCCCTCTTGGAGATCGCCCTCGGACATACCTATCTTGGCTCTTCCTTTGCCTAGCAGAGTGGCTAGCTCCTCTTTGGTAGCACCTTTTGCCTCAGCTTCGGCCACTTGATCCATAAATCCACCTTTAGCCAAACGGGTAGGCACCAGCTTTTTCAGCATCAATTTAGTATCACCCTCGCCTAGGGCAAGACAATGCTCCTTGAAGGCTTGGTGGCAGGCACTCTCCTCGGTAAGAGCAAAGGCGGTACCGATCTGCACTCCCTCTGCTCCCAAAGCCATACAAGCGACAATGGCTGCACCCGAAGCGATTCCTCCGGCTGCTATAAGCGGGATTTGTACTGCTTGGCGAACAGCGGGAATAAGACAAAGGGTGGTAGTCTCTTCTCGTCCGTTATGACCACCAGCTTCAAACCCTTCGGCAATCACAGCATCGACCCCAGCGGCCTCTGCTTTTTGTGCGAACTTGCTACTGCTCACCACGTGTAGCACGGTGATTCCCTCCTCCTTAAGGCGAGCGGTCCAGGTAGCAGGATTGCCAGCGGAGGTAATCACAATGGGCACTCGCTCCTCAATAATCACTTGCATGGACTCCTCTACCGTTTTCATCACAAGGGGAATATTGACGGCAAAGGGCTTGTCGGTAAGCTTACGGGTATGGCGGATCTCTTCGCGTAGCTCTTCGGGGTAAAAGGTACCACCAGCCAGCACTCCCAGTCCGCCCTCTTGGCTTACTACTGCTGCCAACTTGTACCCACTGGTCCACGCCATTCCACCCTGAATAATAGGGTACTCAATTCCCAATAATTGGGCCACTCTATTTTGATTTCTCATTGCGGTAACTCTTGCTATTTAATTAATCCTGATCTTCTCTTCAGTGCCTCAATAGAGGGCTGACGGCCCTTGAAGTTTTGATAAAGCACCTCTGGCTCTTCGGCATCACCTCGCTCTAAGATCTCACGCTTAAATCGCATAGAGGTGGTATGGTCTTTGAGCCCATTCTTTAGGAACTCCTCAAAGGCATCGGCCTCTAGTATCTCCGCCCACTTATACCCGTAGTAGCCGGCAGCGTAGCCGCCATCAAAAATGTGGGAGAAAGCGGTGCTGACACTGGTGCCTGAGATATGGGGCAGTAGGGTCACCTCTTTGTACGCCTCTTGCTCAAGCTCCTCAAGATCTTGTGGAAGAGAGGCTGGGTTGTGGGCGTGCCATAGCATATCGAGGTAACCGAAACCAAGCTGACGGATGCAAGCGTAGCCCTCTAGGAAAAGGGTGTTGCGATGGATCGCCTCTATCAACTCCTCGGTAATCGGTTCGCCTGTGAGGTAATGCTTAGCAAAAGAGCGGAGGAAGTCGGGCTGTCGCACCCAATTCTCATTGAAGTGCGAGGGGAGCTCCACAAAGTCGTGCACCACATTGGTTCCGCTAAGAGAGGCATAAGGCACTTGTGTGAGTAGCCCGTGGAGACCGTGTCCAAACTCGTGAAAAAGGGTGGTCACTTCATCGTGCGTTAGGAGTGAAGGCTGGCTCTCTGTGGCGGGGGTGAAGTTCATCACTAGGCTCACCACAGGGCGTACCCCTTGATAGGCCTCAATATAATTGGTCATCCAAGCCCCCGAGCGTTTCCCCTTGCGTGGGAAGAAGTCGCAGAGGAGCATTCCAACTAAATTGCCGTGAGAGGAAACTTTATAAACCTTTACTTCGGGGCGATAAGGAGGGAACTGGGTGTGATCGGTCTCTTCCTCAATCGTCAGCTCATAGAGGTCAGAAGCAAGGTCAAACATGGCCCTTACCACGCTATTGAGCTCAAAGTAGGGGCGGGTCTCTTCCTCATCGTAGTGTAGCTCCTTTTGCCGATACTTCTCTGCCAGGTAGGCCCAATCCCATGGCTGGCAGTCCGAATGACCTTTGGTCACCTCTTTCAATTCCTTTTGGGCTAAAGGTGCGTAGGCCTCTCTTAATTCGTCCAGCATCGCATAGACCTTGTCGGGAGTTTTAGCCATCTTGGAACTCAAGCGGTAGTCGGCAAAGCTCTTGTAGCCGAGTAGCTGGGCTATCTGATAACGAAGTGTGGCGATCTTGTAAACCTGCTGCTTATTGCATGTGGGTTTACTAGCATCCATACAAAGTGTGGCACGGCCTCGATACATCTGCTCACGGATAGTGCGGTCGTCGCAGTACTTAAGTACAGCACTATAGGAGGGCATACTAAGGTCGAATAGCCACCCTTCCTTGCCTTGCTCAGCTGCTAGCTTTTTGGCCGCTTCCAAAGCGGAGGTGGGGAGTCGTTTTATCGGCTCTTCATCAGTAACGTGAAGGGTAAAGGCATTTTGTTCCTTGAGTAGGTTTTGCCCAAAGGTAAGGGTGGCCATACTCAGCTCCTTCCGAAGCATCTTGAGCTGCTCTCTGGTTGCTTCTGGGAGGTAGGCACCGCTACGCTCGTACCCTTCGTAGCTGCGTTGGGCAAGTCGCTGGTCAATCTCTTGGAGCTGAGGCAGCTGCTGGTCGTGAACCACCTTGACCCGCTCGGCCAATACTTGGTCCATACCTACCTCGTTGCTCACTTCGGTAAGTAGGGGCATCAGCTCCTGTGAAAGCTCCATCATACGATCATCGGCATCGCAACTGAGGAGATTAAAAAAGAGAGAAGTAGCCTTGCTAAAGTCCTCTCCCGACTGCTCAAGAGCGAGAATGGTATTCTCCAAGGTTGGCTCCTCCTTACACGCCTTGATATCGCTAATCTCCGACCTAAATACTTCTGCTTCCTTGCGAATCTGCTCTGCAAGATGGTCGGGATCGCGGTGGGTGAAATCGGGAAATATAATCTTTCTTTGCATATCTATTTGATTAGAAAAGCAAAGCCATATAATCAAAGAATTACATGGCTTTACTTATGGTGTTAGAAGTTAATCTTGAAGCGGTATCTTCGCCACTCGTGCCGTATGCCGCCCACCTTCAAACTCAGTTTCAAAGAAGGTTCGGGTGATGGCTCTCGCCTCATCGGGCGTCACAAATCGCCCTGGGATGCTCAGCACATTGGCATTATTGTGCAGACGGGTTAGCTCGGCTTGCTCTGTATTCCATGCAAGTCCCGCACGTACATGGGGGTGCTTATTGGCTGCCATGGCAATTCCATTACCGGAGCCACAGACAATCACACCCCACTCCACTTCGCCACTATCAATAGCATTACCCAGCTTATGAGCGAAGTCGGGATAGTCGACACGCTCTTCACTATAGGTGCCGAAGTCATAGATCTCGGACTCTCCAAGCCACTCATCGAGGAAATTCTTAACTACCTCTTTGATCTCAAAGCCAGCGTGGTCGCTAGCTAGTCCTACTTTATTTATAGTCATTGTTGATATTTATTTTCCTAAAAGTTGCTTTACTTGTGTACGTACATTCTCGGCGGTGAAGCCTAGCTTTTCGTCGAGCACCTTGTAAGGAGCAGAGAAACCAAAGCTCTCCAATCCCCAAATAGCACCTGTGCCGTGTGGTATCAGCCCCTCAAGATTGACGGGCAAACCAGCAGTGAGACCGAAGCGAGGAAGTCCCTCGGGTAGCACGCTCGCCTGATACTCCTTGGACTGCTGACGGAAGATTGCCTCACTTGTGATGGAGGCGATATTGCAGTGGATACCCTCCTCGGCTAGCAGCTTAGCACCCGCCACAAGGGTAGAAACCTCAGAACCAGTAGCTACCAGCACCACCTCGGCATTAGGTTGCTCTGTAACTAGATAACCGCCCTTCAATATTCTCTGACTGTGCTGATAATTATTACCTGGCAGGTCATCTACATTTTGTCTAGAGAGGATTAGTGCGGTAGGCGTTGACTTATTATCCATCGCCATCTGCCAGCTTACGGTCGTCTCGTAGACATCGGCGGGACGAAGCACCATCGTAGAGGGCTTACCGCTATGATTGTGGAGCTTCTCCATCAGTCGGATCTGAGCCTCTTGCTCTACTGGCTCGTGGGTAGGTCCGTCCTCACCTACTCTAAAGGCATCGTGCGTCCAAACAAAGCGAACTGGCACCTCCATAAGTGCTGCGATACGTACGGCAGGCTTCATATAATCGGAGAAGACAAAGAAGGTACCGCAAGCTGCATGGAAGCCACCATGTAGGGCAATCCCTATACAGATAGTCGCCATTGTCAACTCCGAAACACCTGGCTGGAGGAAGCTTCCCGAGAAGTCGTCCCGAGTGAGTGCCTTGGTCTCCTTGAGGAAGCCATCGGTCTTATCGGAATTAGAAAGGTCGGCACTTGAAACGATCATATTGGGGAGGTTCTTAGCTAGGAAACCCAATACGGTAGCAGAGGCATTTCGGGTAGCTGCATTTGGCTTCTGCTCTATACTCTTCCAATCAAGATGACTGGTATCAAGATCAAGCCAACGCTGTAGCTCCTTTGCATCTTCGTGGTGAGCTTTCGCCCACTCGTCATACTGCTTATACCACTTCTGAGCGTGAGCTCTAAGCGTCTCCTTTCGCTCATCGTATAGCTTCTGTACCTCGTCAAATATCACGAATGGATGCTCTGGATTGCCTCCAAGGTTCTTTATAGTCTCGGCTACGCCACCACCGGCTGCAGAAAGAGGTTGTCCGTGCGTTTTAACTAAGCCCTCAAAGCACTCTCCATCTGGCGAAAGCATTCCCTTGCCCATCACGGTATGCCCGATGATTAGGGTTGGCTTACCATTCACAGCAATTGCCTTATCAAGAGCCTGGCGAATCTGGTCGTGGTCGTTGCCATCGATCTCTAGCACTTCCCAGCCCCACGCACGGTACTTCATACCTACGTCCTCACTCATCACCTCGGAGACTTTCGTAGAGAGCTGCACATCATTGGCATCGTAAAACATCACTAGGTTATCAAGCCCAAGGTGTCCTGCAATTCGGCCTGCTCCTTGTGATACCTCCTCTTGGATTCCTCCATCGGAGATAAAGGCAAAGATCCGCTGACGCATCAAATCCTCACCAAAGCGAGCAGCCATCTTTTTAGCGGCAATGGCGGCACCGACTGCCATGGTATGCCCTAGCCCAAGGGGACCTGAGGTATTCTCCACGCCACGAGCCACATCAAGCTCTGGGTGACCAGGAGTAGGACTGCCCCACTGACGGAAGCCCTGTAGCTCCTCCATGGTATATCGACCAGTCATCGCTAGTACCCCGTAGAGCATCGGACTCATGTGTCCAGGATCCAAAAAGAAGCGGTCGCGAGCAATCCATTCAGGACAGTCGGGGTCATACTCCATATACTCCGAGAAGAGTATTTGTGTAAAATCCGCCCCACCGAGAGCCCCACCTGGGTGTCCCGACTTTGCTTTTTCGACCATAGACAGTGCCAAAACTCTTAGGTTATCAGCTGCCTTGTGACTCAATACGTTTTTAGTAGCCATAGTATTTATTAATTAAAAATGATATCTCTGCTGTATCCCCCTTCCACACTCTACAAATTTACCCATTTATATTGACTTTGCCGACCAATGGACACGTATATTTTGTAGCAATAGGGGAAGGGTCACTGATTTAGCGATAAAATTGGTAATTTTGCGATGTTAATTCTAAGGTAATGTTGCCTTCAGATATGTTTCACTATAATTATTAAGAGTAAACTTAATGATCACAGCAGACCAATTACAGAGTGTATTGGAGCGCCGAGATGCGCTGAGGGGGTATCTTTGACATTGATGCGAAAGAGACCCAACTAAAGGAGGAGGAGCTCCGCACCCAGGATCCACACTTTTGGGATGACCCCGATAAAGCACAAGCACAGATGAAGGTGGTGCAGGGGCTGAAGCACTGGATCAAAGACTACAATGAGGTAGATAACCTAGCTACCGAACTAGCATTAGCATTTGAATACATCAAGGAAGATCTGGTCTCCGAGGAAGAGATTGATCAGCTTTATGCCAAAGCGATAGAAAAGCTGGAGGATGTGGAGCTACGCAATATGCTCCGCAACGAGGAGGACCGCATGGGAGCTGTCCTTAAGATCAATTCGGGAGCCGGCGGCACTGAGAGCCAAGACTGGGCATCGATGCTAGCACGTATGTATATGCGTTGGTGCGAGGACCAAGGCTACAAGGTGACCATAACCAACTGGCAAGATGGTGATGATGCGGGCATCAAGACCGCAACACTTCAGGTAGAGGGCGACCTCGCCTACGGTTTCCTGAAGAGCGAAAATGGAGTACACCGCCTTGTGCGCGTATCGCCATACAATGCTCAGGGAAAGCGAATGACCTCCTTTGCCTCGGTCTTTGTAGTACCCCTAGTAGATGATTCTATTGAGGTGGAGATTAATCCCGCACTTGTAACCTGGGAGACCTTCCGTTCTGGTGGAGCCGGAGGTCAAAACGTCAATAAGGTAGAGACCGGTGTGCGACTGCGCTATATGTACACCGACCCCGACACGGGAGTGACCGAGGAGATTCTGATTGAGAATACCGAGACCCGAAGCCAACTCGATAATAGAGAGAATGCTAAGCGACTCCTCAGAAGCCAGCTCTACGATAAGGAGCTACAGCGACGCAATAAAGCAAAAGAGGCGATCGAAGGAAGCAAGAAAAAGATTGAGTGGGGCTCACAGATTCGTAGCTACGTATTTGATGACCGCCGTGTCAAAGACCACCGTACCAATTACCAGACCTCCGACGTGGATGGGGTAATGGACGGTAAAATCTCTCCTTTCATCAAAGCCTATCTGATGGAGTTTGGAGGGGAATAATAGAGAGTAATAAGCAAATAACTGATAAGAATAAAGAAGAAAAGTAATGGCAAGTACAGCAGACTTTAGAAATGGAATGTGCCTAGATATCGATGGCACCCCATTCGTAATCGTAGAGTTTCTACACGTAAAGCCAGGCAAAGGACCTGCATTCGTAAGAACAAAGCTTCGTAATATCGCCACTGGAAGAATCCTAGACAAAACCTGGTCTTCTGGCGTGAAGGTAGATGAGATTAGGATTGAGAGACGTCCCTACCAGTACCTATACAAAGATGACATGGGTCTAATCTTTATGCACCCTGAAACCTTCGACCAGATTCATATCCCAGAGGAGCGCATCGAGGGTGTGCAATTCCTCAAAGAGGGTGATATGGTAGAGGCGATGGTGCATGCCGATAAAGAGGAGGTACTCACCTGCGAGCTCCCTAGCCACGTTACCCTAGAGGTTACCTACACTGAGCCTGGTATCAAGGGCGACACCGCTACCAACGCACTGAAGCCAGCTACTCTTGAGACAGGTGCCGAGATCCGTGTACCTCTCTTCATCGATAACGGTGAGAAGATCATCGTAGACACTCGCGAAGGCTCCTACGTAAGCCGTGCAAAGGAGTAATCCACCGCACATCAACAACTAAAGTAAGGGCTAGGTTGCAAAGACCTAGCCCTTATTTGACACTTCACTCAGAACTTGTTGGGTAGTAATAGAAGGTAATAGCATTCGAAATTTTGAGCGAAATTTCGAAATTAACTAGCTCACATTAAGGCTATGAAGAAATTGTTATTGGCCATTATGACCATAGTGGCCATATTACTTGCCTCCTGTGCCACTCAGGCTAAAAGGGATAGAAACTACCTGTATGCTTGGAGGGACATGCACAATAACCATAATGATGCCTACTACTATACTGACCGCTTCGGACACAAAGTATCTCAAAAACGGTTTTCAGTAGCAAGGCAGTTTGCCCCCAATGGCTTGGCAGCAGTCTGTAAGTCAGGACTAGGTGGCAAGTGGGGTTATGTTAATACGACCATTGACCTTGTCATCCCTTACCAGTATGATTTTGCTAGTGATTTTGGTGACTTTGGCTTTGATGATGATTTGGCCTGTGTCAAGTTTAACCTCGATGAAGCCAATCGTTTACGCCAACCAAGTGTAGCATTTGGGCCTGCAATGATTATTGATACAAAAGGACAACAAGTCTCCAAAATCTATGGTTGTATGTTCCTTAATAACACGCCTGAAGCACGATGTGTAACTATCGTCAATAGCGGTACCTGCTTCCATAGTACAAAGGGATATCAAGATTACTCTACTGATGGTTATTGGGGAGCTATAGATAGTAGAGGAAAGGAGATCATCCCCTGCATCTATGAATTTCTTATAACCCATAGCTCACTAAGCGGATTTATCGTAAGGCACGAAGGGAAATGGGGTGCTATAGACTATAGAGGCAAGGAGCTTATACCTTGTGAGTATGATGGAGTATTCTACAATGACGAAAATAGCCACTTCAATACTTTCACAGAGGTGGATGGCGATAATTGGAACCACTGGAGTGAAGAGGATGCTCAGAGGCAGTTATGCTTTATCAAGGAGGATAGGATAGCTATCCGCCTCCCTGCTTCTAATTAAAGATACAGAGAATTTCAAGATATGAATAGAATAAGTGCCAGCTCCCCTTAGGAAGCTGGCACTTATTCTGATAAGTTAGCTCCAAGCTTACTTGTAGCTAATCCACTTGATCAGCTCCTTCAGCTTTGGCTTCTTGCCATACATCAGCAGTCCTACTCTGAAGACCTTCGCCGCAGCCCACACAAAGAAGACCGTCGTGGCCACCATCATCACCATTGAGAGGACGATTTGCCACGTAGGCGGGTCAAACGGTAGCCGCACCATCATCACATTCGGTGCCACAAACGGGATAAAAGAGCACCACACCGCTAGTGGTCCATTAGGATTCTCAGCCGAATAGAAGGCCGCATAAAAGGCAAACATAAAGAGCAGTGTAATCGGCAAACTCATCTGACTGATATCCTCATCGCTATCAAAGGCAGCTCCCATCGCCGCATAGATTGCTGCAAAGGAGAAGTAAGCACAGATAAAGAAGAAGAAAAAGGCCAGGATCATCCCAGTGAAATTAAAGTTGGCCAATGGTGCCATGACATCCTGAATCATCTCGGGGTCGGCACCAGCAGAGAGTGCATTATCGGTTAGCTGACTCATATCCAGCGTCACATTACTGAGGAAGACCGCCTGCAGCACCACAAATCCTAGGATAAAGATCAGTGCCCAAATCCCCAACTGCGTCAGCCCCACGAGTGCCACAGCCACTATCTTAGCAAATAATAGCACCGTTGGCTTCACCGAAGAGGCAATAATCTCCACAATCCTATTCTTCTTCTCCTCCTGCACACTCGCCATCACCATAGACCCATAGGCCAGTACGAAGAATAAGAGTAGCATATTAAAGAGTTGCCCCACCATCATTGCAAAGTCCGAAGAACTTGCCTTTTCATCACCCTCCTTACTCCACTGAATCTCCGAGATAGAGAGCGATACCTTCGTATCATCAATGATCTTCTCTAGGTCAGGGATATTATAGCTTGCAATCTTCTCCTTCCTCAGAGCAGGCTGTAGCTGATCCGAGATGTACTCCTGTAGCGTTGGAGGTATCGACGAGTGGCTAAAGATCGTCACCCCCTTTGGATTCTTCAGCAGATCCTCAGTAATCAAAAGATAGGCATAAGCACTCTCGTCACTCTTCTTCCGTGCCTCAGCGATATCAGTATCACTAGCGACAAACTTAAAGCCATCCCTACTCTCCCCTTTTTGTAGATACTCCAGATACTTACCTGTGTGGTCAATCACCATCACCTCCTTCTCCGAAGTGTCCTTGGCATTCATACCGAGATACATCGGGATAAAGATCAGCAGCAAAAAGATAAACGGCGTAAAGATCGTGAGCAAGATAAAAGACTTCTTCCTCACCTTCACATTATACTCCCGCTGCAAGACAATCCAAAACTTATTCATTCTGCACCTCCTTCCTTAGTTAGATTACGCTCCGCTTGGCTCTCTTCATAGCCATTCACCTGACCCGTCTTCCCCACCACATCTAGGAATATCTCATGCATATTGGGGATAATCTCTTCAAAACTAATCACCTCACCCCGAGCATTCCACTCAGAGATAATCTCACGTGAAGCAAGCTTGTGGCTATTCTCAAGAATCAACTCAGTACGGCCATACTGGTCCGTCTCCTTTGATACCACCACATACCGCTCCGCTACATTCTCCGGCATCTCCACGCCATCTTGGAAAAGGAAGCGATAAGCATTGCCCTTGTACTGCTGCTTAATCTCCTGCACATCCCCCTCTAGTACCACATGGCTACGATTAATCAGAGAGATATTATCGCACAGTTCCTCCACACTCTGCATATTGTGAGTAGAGAAGATAATAGTATGCCCCATCCGCTTCAGCCGTAGCATCTCATTCTTCAGGATCTCCGCATTGATCGGGTCAAAACCACTAAAAGGTTCATCAAAAATCAGTAGACGAGGCTCGTGCATCACCGTGCAGATAAACTGTACCTTCTGTGCCATTCCTTTAGAGAGCTCCTCTACCTTCTTGCCCCACCAAGGTAGGATATCAAAGCGCTCAAACCACTCCTCCAGGATTCGCTTCGCCTCAGCCCGCTTCAATCCCTTCAACTGAGCCAAATAGATCGCCTGCTCCCCCACCTTCATCTTACGGTACAGGCCACGCTCCTCAGGGAGATAGCCAATCCGCTCCAAGTCCTTCTCCACAAACGGATGCCCATCAAAGAGCACCTCCCCACTATCTGGGGCGGTAATCCTATTGAGGATACGAATCAAGGTGGTCTTTCCTGCCCCATTAGGGCCCAGCAGACCATACACCTTGCCCTCTGGCACCGACATACTTACGTGGTCGAGTGCACGGTGTTTGTCGTAGTCCTTGACTACATCCTTTACTTCTACTACGTTTTTACACATACCCAATATACTTGCAATACACTTGTTTCTTCTATCTACTTCTTCAGCAAGAGCGATGGGGTAATCACCCGATCCCCTAGCAATTGACTAGCATTACTCTTGTACTCCGTCAGCTGTGCCAATTCTTGGTATAGCTTTTTATAATCCTCCACATTCTTAGAGTCCAGTTCCTTTATTTTCTTAAGTACCCCTTGTACCTGCTCCTCTATCTTGTGTAGCTTCAGCGAAAGCACATCCCGCATCAGCAACTTTCCTAGCTCCTCAGGCTCCTCCATCTCCTTCACAAATTTATCATTGCGAGGGCTGAGCGTGTACTTATCCAGAAGATACCTATCGGCATGCTCCCTGATGGTATCATCCTCCGAGCCCAGCAACAATCTAGTAAGATCCGTCTCACTACCCTCCGCCTCAGCCTGAGACACTGCATCCAACAGCCCATCCAATATCTGCACAAAGTGGTCGCTCAGACCGCACACACCATCCCACTCCCTAAGGTCGAGCGTAGCATTATGAATTAATTGCAGACCTGTTATCTCCTGCCCTTCTCCCTCCTCATTATTCGCAAAGCCAGGGATAGACACCATACCATAATCAATAATATCCTGCAAAAGGGTGAGCTCGTATGGAGGCAAAGGATCCTTTACCCTAGCCGATGCCACCTTTGGGTTGACCTGTCCAGAAATAGCCTTAGTAGAGAGGTTAGTAAAACCTGATGTCGGCCCCTCCTGAGGCATCTGATAGCTACTTCGCTCCTGCCGAGTACGGTTAAAGATCCGCTCATCACGGATCTTCTTCACCCGCTCCGCTAGTGCCTCACTGGTCACCTCCCACTTTTCCGCTACCACCCCTATATAGAGCTCACGCGTAATACGTGCCTCGATATAAGCAATCGTCTGTGCTAGCTCCTCGATGATCGCCACCTTTCCCTGTGGGTCGGTACCATATTCCGCCGCTAGTCGCTCCCCCTTAAAGGCGATCCCATCCTCCTCATGCTCCTGAAAGTAGGCCTCAATATCCTCCAAGGTATGGCTTTGGGAAAAAGAGTCGGGGTCCTCTCCATCAGGTAGAAGAAGCACCTTCACACCCAGTCCAGCCTCTAGGCAGATATCTAGCCCACGGAGAGCCGCCTTGATTCCTGCACCATCGGCATCAAAAAGGAGTGTCACATTGGAAGTCAAACGCTTGATATGCGCCACCTGAGCGTGCGTCAGTGCCGTGCCCGAGCTTGCCACCACATTACGCACCCCTCTTTGGTACATAGAGAGCACATCCATATAGCCCTCCAGTACAATACACTTATCACTGCTAGAGATATACTTTTTGGCAAAGTAGAGACCATAGAGCTCATTACTCTTATCGTAAAGCTCCGAGGCGGGGCTATTAATGTATTTTCCTACATTCTCTACCTTCTTCAGGATACGCCCACCAAAGCCCACCACATTGCCACTGGTGCTGTGAATAGGGAAGATCACCCGCTCCCGATAGCGGTCAATGTAATCCCCCTTTTTAGTCTTCATCACTAGCCCAAGCGACTCCAGCACCTCCAGCTCCACCCCACTCTCCTTTGCCCTATCCACCAGATAGGTCCATTCGCTAGGCGAGTAGCCGAGCTGAAACTCCTTGATCGTCTCGTCCGTCAGCCCACGCTCCCTGAAGTAGCTGAGCCCAATCCGGCGTCCCTCCGCCCCTTGGAGCATTGCATTCACAAATTCATCCCGGGCAAAAGCATTGGCATTGAGTAGCTTTTCACGCTCCGTCTTACGAGCCATCTGCTCGGGAGTCAGCTCCCGTTCCACCACCTCAATGCCATACTTTCGGCCTAAGAACTTAATGGCCTCGGGAAAGGTCAGATGCTCATACTTCATGATGAAGGAGACCGGAGTCCCCCCCTCCCCACAGGCAAAGCACTTACAGATATTCTTAGAGGAAGAGATCTGAAGCGAAGGACTGCTATCATCATGGAAGGGGCAGAGTGCCACATAGTCTTTGCCCTTGCGGTGTAGTGTAAGGTAATCCCCCACAACATCCACAATATCGGCACGCTCTATGATGCGTTGCACCACCCGATTATCAATCATGCTCATAGCTACAGACCTCTACTCAGCCCTCCCCCAGCATTAGCTCTCAATGATGGCAACAACCACCCTCTCCATGCTCATGATGGTGATCACCACAGCCCGAGCAACCAGAGCACCCTTGATGCCCAAAGAAGCGATCATACTCCTCCTGTGTTGGCTCATGTACATCGGTCACCTCACCGATGAAGTGGAGCTCCTCACCAGCCAAGTCGTGATTAAAGTCCATCTGCACCTTATCCTCACCCACATGGGTCACTAATCCGTGAACCACTTGACCATCGGCAGTATTCATAGGCACACGAGCCCCCTCGTACACCATATCCTCATCAAACTTACCATCAATGTGGAAGACTGCCTTATCTAGCTCCAGCAACAAATCGTCCCGCACCTCACCATAAGCATTCTCGGGAGATAGGTGGAAGTCAAATTGGTCACCTGGCTCCATGCCAGAGAGCTCTGCCTCAAAAGCAGGAAGCAAAAGCCCCATACCATAGATAAACTCCATAGGCTGCTCCTTAGTCGTCTCCTCAATCAATGAACCCTCCCTATCTAGCAAGCGATACTGCACCTGCACAAACGCACCTTTATTAATTCTCATAACTCAATATAAATATAGTCGTATCTTAAATAATTAAACAGATACAAAACTACCAAATTATACCCAATCTCAAGCACCGTCACAAAATCATAACACAAACGATACAGAAGAAGAAAAAGCATTTGATAGTTGTAAATAGAATAAACTCACCAATAAAATGCCTGCATGAACCTAAAGCAATGGCCCAAAAAGCCCATTTATAACAAACTGATATACAGCACCATATAAAAGCGAAAACTGAGTTGCAACTAAGCGATCGGCGAGTTGCAACTAAGCAAATGACGAGTTGCAACTAAGCAAACGCTTAGTTGCAACTAAACTTTTCGCCCGACCACTACCTCCGACTTGTCTGACCTGTCCGACTTGTCCGATTAGCCCCCCAAAAAAAATAATCGCCCTCTACTAAGGACCTCTCCGAGGTCCGTGTTAAATAGGCACAGGTCAAGGCACGCAGTGCCAAAGACCTGTGTGTAATGAGATGCAAAACATCCCTACGACCCCGGCTGAGGGGTCGGACGGATCCTAGCCCCTGGTCGGAGGGCAAAGCCCTCCGACCAGGGGGTGACCGCAGCTACTATCAACCCTCACGACCTCCCCTTGTGGGAGGTCGGACAACCTATTTTAGGATTATTTTGATGCGGTTGTCCGACCCGCAAGGGGTCGTGGAATAGGGGGGGGTGACCATTAATCCCCCCAGTCGTTCGGGGCTCTGCCCCTCCGACGTGGGGGCTAGGATCCGTCGGACCTCTCCGAGGTCCTTACCCCAAAGACACTCAGAAAAAACCAAACAGTAAGACCTTTTCTAATGCGGAACTTCGTGCAATAGCCCCTCACTAGTGTGGACTATATCGCAAACATTTGTTATATTTACACCAAATAAAAGATAAACTCAAAAGAACTACTCACAAAAAATACAAGACTGTATGAAGCCGATAAAGCACTACAAAAACAAATGGGATCGCTTCACCATTATCATGACCACGCTAGTATTGATCGTGATTACCATTGCGGTCATTGCCCTGTACTGCGAAGGGGGGCTATGGCATCAAGTGACGGCTACAGTACTATTGCTATTTGCCATCATCCCTATCTTCCTTCGCCCCCTCTCCACCAGCTACGATGGTGAGAAGCTTATCGTCCGATTTTTATGTTATAAAAAGGTCTACAGTCTATCACAGTACACCCCTGTATATATAGAGCACTTTTCGACCACCAAAGCAGTACGGATTTTTGCCTCGGGTGGGTACTTCGGCTACTGGGGCATCTGGCGCATGCACCTTAATGGAAGAGATCGTTGGGATACGCTCCACTCCTATACCACCTCACGCAAAGAAGATTGCATTCTGCTGATGCCAAAAGAGGAAAGTAAGCATAAAGTGCTCCTGAATGCCGACGGAAGGTGGTTCACCACTACTGACTAACCACTCATCTCGGCAGGGGTTACGCATTAGAAATATAAACTTAAGTTACAGCCTTAATATGGATAGC
>OLQN01000121.1_pt1 | contig 66562 bp, 56 predicted proteins | sample 1673181 | NCBI WGS metagenome assembly OLQN01 (sample SAMEA3136763, study PRJEB25190) | human gut metagenome | biome: human gut; feature: human-associated habitat; material: faeces | place: Austria | collected 2013
GCAAAATAACACTTTTTAACTATATAAATTTGGTGGTGAACATAGATTGCCCCCGGTCGAGGCTCGCAGAGCCGAAGACCGGCGGGTCATGAGGCACCCCATATTTCTCGACCCTTGTGGTCGCACCTACATAGGCTTGTGCGACCACAAGGGTCGATTATATATGCTGTATCCTTTTCCCGCCGGTCGTTCGGGGGCTTCTGCCCCCTCCGACACGGGGGCTATCTGAGTGGCACCCTTGCGGGTGCTGATGGGGTACCACCTATTCGAGAAAAACCCCGAAGGGGTTTCATGGTGTATTAACCCAAGCTTCCCCCTGAAGGGGAGCGTAAGCGGCCTGAAGGTGAAGCTTGGGAAGCAAGGTCACCAAAACCTCACTACCCCGAAGGGGTTGCATATACACGTTAGCGTGTGGGTAACATAGTGAAGAGGAGGCAAAAGTTGAGTTGCAACTAAGCAAATGGCGAGTTGCAACAAAGCAAATGCTTAGTTGCATCTCAACTTTTGGCGAGACCCAGTCGCAGTTTTTGGTCGGATCAATAGGCGGTGCCCAAGAGCCATAACCTTTCCCGCCGGTCGTTCGGGGGCTTCTGCCCCCTCCGACACGGGGGCTATCTGAATGGCACCCTTGCGGGTGCTGATGGGGGATTGCTTTATCGGACGTGTCGGAGTGTCCTTTCTTTTCTTGTAACAAGCTCATATTCCGTATGCGTGCGGAATGGATTCCGCAGGGCTACGGAATACGTTCCGCACGCATACGGAATATGGGGGCGATGTGGTGTGGTATTCCTGAAAGTGTAGACACTTCGTGTCCTCTATTCCTGAAATAGTAGACACTCCGTGCAACAGCCTCCTTCATGGAAAGACCTCCTCTAATGCGTAACCCCTGATATCCCACCGAATTAACATTCGGATCATAAAACTCTTCATTACCCTTTCTCCTTACATTTAATCAGTTTATAGTGCCAGTTTTCAATAACAACTATCCAATAATTAAATGTTAAGTAATACACGACTTTGTATTGTATATAAATTTATTGCTATCTTTGTGCACTGGCATGCAGTTTAATGTGCTATGAGTAACGAATTATTCGTTTAAAAGAGTTTGTATCGTACATTCTCAAGAGATATTATTATGAAGAGAAGTAAACTTTTATTTTTGCTTTTGTGTTTGGCTGGAGCCTTAGCGTTCAACCCCAAGGCTTACGGTCAGAAAGTGGCACTTAAGAGCAACCTTGCCCACTGGGCATTGATGGGCTCTCCTAATGCAGGAGTAGAATTTGCCTTGAGTCCTAAGTGGACACTAGATGTTGATGGCGGTCTCAATCTATGGAAGTTCAGCGAGCCGCGCGAATTTCGTCATTGGGTAGTTCAGCCCGAGCTCCGCTATTGGTTTTGTGAATCTTTCAATCAGACCTTCATTGGGCTTCACGGCCATGTAGGTCAGGCAAATGTTGGCGGGTGGAATATCCCCATTGGTCGCCTCGATAGGTTCAAAGACCACCGTTACGAAGGCACCTTCTATGGTGCGGGCATCAGCGTCGGCCATCAGTTTGTCCTCTCACCCCTGATGAATATTGAGCTTTCAGTAGGAGGAGGATGGGCACGCATCGACTACCGGAAGTTCGACTGCGCCACCTGTGGTCGACAGATATCCGACGGTAAGTACGATTACTTTGGCGTCACCCGTGCGACTCTTTCACTTCTATTCTTCCTTAAATAAAAGACTCTGATGATGAAAAATAACTTGAACATACGTCTCGGTTTTGCACTGGCACTACTCACCCTCGCTTGCACTGCAGCTGCCCAGGGCTTGAGTGGACAGATGACCCCCACCCACTCCCTCTATACACGTGAGGGCGACAAGGTGGCAATTGCTGTGGACTTTGATCTCGGTAAGAGCAAAGTCAGGGCCAACGACTTTTATCTCGTTACCCCACAGCTAGTAAGTAATGTTGATGCCAATAAGGTGTGCCAGCTCCCTCCATTTATGGTAGCCGGCAAAACCCGTGCGACCATCCTAGAGCGCAACGAACGCTACGGCAACCAGCCCGATTACATGGTAGCTAACCCCCACATTGTGGTACGTAATAACGGTCTCGCACAGATCTACAACTACTCAGCCCAGGTGCCTTTTGAGCCTTGGATGATGGATGCCCACCTCGAGCTTATCGAGTGGGCGAGTGGCTGTGCGGCTTGTGATAAAGGGATGACCACCACACAGTTGGCAGAGCGGATCCTACGCGAGCCCAACTTCCAGTTGGCGTACGTCTCCCCAAAGGTAGAGGAGCTCAAGGTACGCTCCGATAAGTACACCGCTACCATTGGCTTCCCAGTCAATAGTGATGTGATCAAGGCTCCTTTTGGTAATAATAAAGAGGTCCTCAGCGAGGTCGATGCCAAGGTGGTAGAGATTCTCAATAATAAAGACCTCAATACCTCCAAGATCGAGATTGTCGGCTTCGCCTCTCCAGAGGCCTCTGTAGCCTACAATAAGCGACTCGCTGAGAAGCGTGCCGCTGCCTTTGCTGGTTATCTCTCCTCCCGCTATGCGGTCGATGCTCGCCACTTCACCTCTCAGGGCTATGGCGAGGATTGGAATAGAGCCGAGGAGCTAATCCGTGAGAATAGCATTGGTCTAGCCGATGCTACACGCCAGCAGGTGCTAGATATCATTCAGTCCACTCCCGATGTCGATGCCCGTGATGCCAAGATCAAGGCGATTGATGGTGGGGTCACCTACAAAAGGCTCCTCACCGAGGTGTGGCCAAAGATCCGCCGTACCGAGTACACTATTAGCTACTCCGTACGCCCCTTCAACGTAGAGGAGGCAAAGCAACTGATCAAGACCAATCCAAAGCTACTCTCCCTCAACGAGATGTACCTCGTAGCCAAGAGCTACGACCCTAGCTCCGAGGAGTACAAGCAGGTCTTTGATATCGCTAGCCGTCTCTACCCCAATGAGCCTGAGGCACTGATCAATTCAGCTGCTGCAGAGCTAGAGGTGGGAAGCTATGCACGTGCCCTCAAGGTGCTCCCCTCTTTGGGTAACCGCCCCGAGGCACTCAACAACCTAGGCGTCGCCACTGCCCTCGCAGGCAATAGAGAGCAGGCACGCACCCTACTAGAGCAGGCTGCCTCTCTTGGCTCAGAAGAGGCTAAGCACAACCTCGCAGAACTCGGCTTTTAATAACGAATCATTTTTTGAGAAGTAATAATAAGTAATATATTAATGTTTAATCAACAAAGAAAAAGTATGAAAAAGATTTCAACACTTCTTCTTACAGGTGCTACCGTTTTCGGTCTAGCTGCTTGTAACAATGAAAAGGGATTTACCCCTGACGAGGGTACTGTTGCTGGTAATACCAGTGCTCGTGTATCTGTAAGCATCGCTACCCCATCTAGCCTTAAGGCACAGCCACAAACTGATGAGGTTGGTCGTGACGCTGAGAGCCAGATCAAAACGATGCACCTTGTAGGCTTCGCAACTAAGGACTGGAATCCATCAGCAGTTGATGGTGATGGTTTCTGGAAAGCTGCTAATGGCAATTATACCATCGCTCCATTTGAGGTGAAGGCGGGTACAGGTGACCTTGCTGTGGCTCTTAATAAGGGCGACCTCTCTATCGCTATCACTCCAGAGAACCCATTCGGTGCTCAGGCTTCAGCTATTGAGGATATCGCTAAGCTTTCTAAAGACGGTGAGTTTGTGATGACTTCAGCAGCTGCTAAGAAGACAGTAATCGCTGATATTACTGCTGAGCAGGCTAAGAATGGAACAGATGAGACTGCCAACGTATTCAACTTCGACCTTGAGCGTGTAGTAGCTCAGGCTTTCGTTTCTAAGAAGGCTGGTCTTAAGGGTGAGACTACCGATGGCACTGGTGAGGTTCAGCTAAATGACATGACCTACTCAGTGATGAACGGTGCTGCTCGCACTTATGTACTTGCTAGCCACGCTGGTAAGAGAACTATGGAGGATAGTGGTGTTTATACTGACTTTGAGTCTGCTATCCACACCAAGACCATTGCTGAGGCTCAGGCTGAGGATCAAGACTTCTTGGTTCGTATCGGTGCTTTTGGTAAGAAGAATGAGGACCTCGGTGGTTACAAAGCTATTGCTGTTAGCGAGAATCCTTATGCTGTAAATGGTGCTGAGACGCAACGTGGTATCTACTTCCTTGAGAACTCTTCTGACACTGACTTCTCTAATGTTGCTAACCGTAAGGAGGGTTACAGCCGTGTAGCTACGTCTAAGGTTTATGCTACTTTCGTACCAAAGACTGTTTATGGTGTTAAGGCTGATGCTGAGCAAACCTTTACTGCTGAGGCAGGTACCAAGATTTGGTACAAGAAGACTACTACTAAGGAAATGGTTGGTACAGAAGAAAAGACAACTATTACCTATAGCGATCGTACTATCTCTGACGCTAAGCCAACTGCTGCAGTTGAGGCTAACCAAGAGTGGGTTGAGGGTCGCGTAAGTTATGATAAGGCAGATATCGTTAAGGTAGCTTACACTGCTGGTACTACTTTCTATATTGGTGCTACTGATAATACAGCTTACATTTCTATTGAGGCTGCCCTAGCAAATGGCAATACCAAGGTCCACACTTATAAGGATGGTCGCTGCGGTTACTATGGTCTATTGAACCGTACGGTAGAGAAGGGTATTAAGTATGCCGACACTCGTCGTAACAATATCTATGCTCTATCTATTGCTAGCTTCTCTAGCCGTGGATTTAACTATGACCCTAACGATCCTAACGACCCTAACCTTCCAAAGCCAGATCCAAAGGATCCAGACGAGGACCCAACTCCAGACCACCACGATAATGACCTCGAGCCAGAGAAGGGCTTTATGCGTGTAGAGGCTAAGGTACTTCCTTGGAACCTTGTAACTCGTGACGTTCACCTATAATTAGGTATTCACAACTGCTCTAAACTGCCTAGGCAGTAGAGCAAGTTTTTCAAAACACAGTAGAATGGATGAGCTACAAGGCACCAAGGGCAAGGGTGCAGGGAGTGTACCTCCGTACATGACCCAGCCCGTGACCCGCAGGTAACGCAGTAGGTAACCATTATACGAAGTTTTAGGGTAGGGTGGGCTTGAACGCCCCCCTATCCGCGATAAATAAAGAGAGTGGAAGAGCGTGGCGACGACGCCCGTACAGCAACACTCTTAGAAGGAGTAAACTAATTAAATTAGTGAGTAAGATGAAGCTTATATCAAAGATTGGACTTTCAGCTCTGCTACTTGTGGCACTTGCTAGTTGCCAGAAGGGCATTATGAGCGACCTCTCAGAGTGTCCTCAGTACACCATATTTACATTCGATGTGCGGACACCCGATGAGATCAGTTATCCAGATGGTAAGATTGACGATATCCGAGTTTTCGCTTTCGACGAAAACGACCAATTGATCGGAGAGTGGAAGGAGGGCGGTGTAGCCTTCCTACCCGATTACGAGATGCGGACCAACCACTACCGCCCAGGCAAGACCACCACGTTCGTGGCGTGGGCGGCTAAGGATATGAGCCAGTACGACCTCTCTGCCTTCAAGGTGGGTGCCAAGAAGTCCGACCTCGTCCTATTTATGGCTAAGCAGGCCGATAAGATCAAGGCAACCGCAGGTCCTCTCTACGTCGGGACTCCTAAGGAGGGAGCACTGAATCAGATTGACCGCGATGGTAAGGGGACGGTGATAGACCGTGTGCACTTCCCACTCACTCAGATCACCAACCACTTCAATATTGAGATTAGAGGGTTGGCACCAGGTCACCAATACACCATGACCTATACCGCCAAGAATAGCCGCTACGGCTACGATGGACAGCTACTCCCCGATACTCCATTCGAGTGGACTACCGATACATTTGTGCAGGAAGATAGCAATGGTGGCAAGAGCGTTACGGTTAGTGCTACTTACGATATCCTTCGTTTGGTGCCTGGGGAGCGTGGCGATTACCTCATCACCATCACCGATGAGAGTGGTCAAGTGGTTTATGAGTTCGACCCACTGCACGACTATATCCTATATAGTGGTGTAGCGATGAGCAGTCCTAACCCATTCAAGGATCACCTCGACCTCAACCACGACTTTAATATCCGCATCCTCCTTCAGCAATCTAGGGAGACCTATATGGCGGTACAGGTAACCATTCAGAATTGGAACCTCGTCTTCCGCGATGCTCACCTATAATTTTATAGCAAGCTAAGGAGATGAAAAGAAATAGATTATATCACCTTGTTGCCCTTCTCATAGGTTCCCTCCTATTGGGAGCTTGCACCCAGCAATCCCCCGATGAGCAGGGTCTCAATAAGGGTGACACCAAGACCTCTATGCACTTTGCTGTGCGGGTGGCGATGGATCGCTCCCTGCGTGGGGTCAATCAGAGCCAAAAAGATGAGCCTGGCACTAAGAGTGAGCAAGCCATAAAGAAGGGTTTGGTGCTCTTTAAGGACTACCCAAGCATGCAGGCAACGCTTAGCGAAGAAACCGCAGGTACTGGGATATGGAAGTCGGCTCCGATGGCGTTGCAACCCGAGATGCCTACTCAGGTGGCGATGACGCTACTCCTCAATAGCAATTCACTTGGTACGCTTACGGGTACCGACTTCGCTCAGGATAGAGTGGTAGAGCTGAAGGATCTCTTGGGCATTGCTGGAATCACAGGAGAGGGGATGCTGATGACTGCTACCATAAGTGACCCAACATACAACACCGTGACCATTGATAGCAATGCTACGGAGCAAGAGGTGCTACAAGGGAGTAAAAATAACTATCCTTTTGATGTAGAGCGTGTGGTCGCTAAGGTGCAGATCACCAAGTCGAGCAGTGTGACGGCTGAATTGAAGGGTGTAGGAACCATGAAGCTCCCCCTTACCTACAGTATGGCTGGCTCTGCAAAGCAGAGCTACCTCTTCCGAGACAAAGCTGGTTCACGGACGCTTTCGAAGAGTGGCTCCAATGTCTATAAGGATTATATCTCACTGATTGATGCCAAGAAGGTACCTACTGATTGGGATCCTAAGATGGGGCATCCTTTCCTACAGAGGGTATCGGATAAGGAGGGAGAGGAGTATATCCTCAGCGGCTACTACCGTAACCCTAAGGAGGTGAAAGATGGTGCTGCCGACCGTGCTTCCATCGATGGTGGCTTTTACTTCCTCGAAAACTCGATGTATGGCAATAATATGGTGGCCTCTAAGAAGGGCGAGATTAAGTACAATCGCATCGCCTATGCTAAGGTCTACACCAAGCTCACCCCTACCCACGCTTATACAACCAAGTACTCAAGTGGTGTCTATGAGAGGGTATTAGCTGACCCTGAGGAATTTACTAAGGAGCACCCATATATAATGGAAATTTCTGCTGAGGTATACGCCAAGATTTGGAATCTTCCGCAGTACAAAGGAAAGTTTATAATTTACAACGTTGTAGGTCAAGACGGAACTAGGACTAAAGAGTATAATCTTAGTGTGACAGATAAGCCTGGCACCTTCTACGAAGGACTGGATGATGGGCTACTTTACCTGCGGTTGAGAGATGCAGTATTGATGGGGAATAAATCTGTACGTAAGTACGATGAGGGCCGGATGGTCTATCTCATTCCGCTTAATAGGCAATTGGACGGTACCAAGGGTTTTGTCAATTACTGCGATACTCGGAGAAATAATATATACGACCTCAACATTGCTAGTATCAACAGCATCGGACTGAATCACGACCCAGTTGACCCCGACGACCCCAATATCCCTAAGCCTGAGGATAATCCTTTCGAGCCCCCAACAGATCCTCAGATTCCAGTGGAGGAGGGTGACTACCTCATGCGTATCACTGCCAAGGTACTTAAGTGGAACCTGGTGGAGAAGCACTACGCTCTATGGGACTAATATGAAGATAGCATGCAATGAGTTATGATGAATAATATGAAATATACCATTCGGATCCTACTCGTGGGTCTATTGCTCCTAGGGCTAACTGGTTGTCACCAGCATGTGTTCCCGACCGATGAGGAGCGGGGTGATGACTGCGAGCGTATGGTCCGTATCACGGCAAAGATCCTCCCTACTGGGGCACCTCTCCGAGCTATGGGAGATGTGCAGGATGACCCAGATGATGATCCGGATACCCCTTTCGACCCTGAAGCGGTTGATCCGAATAAGAATCGTTTTGATGAGGATCGTGTTGATCACGTGATGCTCTATGTCTACGACAATGACCAGCTGATCCGGACGATATTCTACAACAATCCGAGTATTCGTGCTGGTATGCCCACTAGCACTAGCAAATTGGAGGTGAAGCCTTTTGGCACTGAGACTGGCGGGATCTTTACCTTCGACTTGATGCTCTCCCCTGGTCGCTACCGCTTCGTCTTGCTCGTCAATGACCCGAAGTCTTACGAGGAGGCGATGAACGGCAATATCCGAGATCCTCAGAAGATCTATCTCGATCAGATGACCGATGAGAGGGGGATGCTCAGCAGTAATATTTTGATTAACAGAAATGGAAACGGAACTACTTTGTACAAGAGAGGTCTCCAGCCTAGATTGCTCCCAATGACTGGTCAGGCGATGCTCACTATTCCCAAGGGGCGTGATGATGGGACGGTCACCACAGTGACCCCATCCATCAACCTCGAGCGTGTCTTTGCGAGGGTAGAGTTAATCCTCACGACAGCGAATAAGGAGAAGACGGAGTATCTCAGCCCTGAAATCGCAAAATATAGAATAGATAATCGTGACTATGTTGATGGCTCCACTACTGGTAGGTTGACCAAGGGGAAGTTCGTGGATCTTGTTGACACGGACTGGCGTGCAGGCACCCTGGAGATGCTTCCTTCCCCCGGAGAGTACACTGCCACTGGCAGGAATATGCCCGAGGATAGCCGACTCTACAGCGACCGTACCGCAACTGAGTATCTGAAGTATTTCCGCGATGCTACCACCTACAGGACTCAGGTCACCACTCTGTATGCCGAAAATCTTGATGATCGGAATATTCTCCATAATGGTTTAGGCTTTGATAAGATGTATCATCAACACTCCAAATCACAATGGAGCAAGTTCACCCTTGACTTGTATTACCTTTATATCCCACCGATGTTCATTGACGGCCTAAAGAAGGAGGATATGCCCTACATTTTGATTGGGATCAATCCCACTGGCAAGGATATCCCAGAGGATGCTCCAGCAGCTGCCGAACAGATGACCTACTTCCGTCTCCCCATCACCACACTCGTCTCTGCAGCGGGGGGTGGTATAGAGGAGAAGTTTGAGGTACGGCGCAATACCACCTACAGCATCTACGCTGCCTTCCGTGGTGGTCGCCTCATCCTCAACGACGGCATCAAGGTGCTCCCTTGGAAAGTAGAAAACGAAACTATTGAGGTGGATATCGATGACGCAAAGACGCCTCCAGTACTTCCCATAGAAAAATAAGCATTATGAAGAATAGAATACTGCAAGTAGCCACTATTATAGGGCTATCAATGATTTTTACTTCTTGCGAGAAAGGTGCCAATAGAGCAGAGGTGACTCCCGATGCTCCTGTGGTGGATCCATGGGAAGGGTATGAGAAGACGCCCGATGGTACGCGCATTATCCTACCAGAGCCCATCACGCTCAATATCTCTGTAGCCCCAACGCGTGTGGTCAATAATACACTGAGAGCAGATATCGGTGACTTTGATGGCATCTATAGTGAAGATGAGCGGGCTCGAGCTACGGTGAATACCCCAGAGCCTGCAGATAGCCCAACGGCTCCTCGTAATCCTTATAGCTATGGCACTGCGGAGTTTTGGCAGTGGTACTATTCTGACGAGTATAGAGCCTATCAACGTGAGTTTGATCGCTGGCAAAGTTGGAATACCAATGGTGGTGAGGATTGGATCCGTGACCTCCATATCCCTGAGCTTCGAGAGGGGGATTATAAGGTGGATGGCTTGGTTCCTTATAGTGATTTTGGTCGATTCTCTACAGGTGTGGATGTCACCCCATACTCCAAGGTAACCATCGCTTTCTATAAACTCCCCACCTCAGGTGTCCTCTCTTTTATGGTCAATAGCAAGGCGTACCATACCTACTACAATCGTGACGAAAATTTGGCTCCACTCACACTGGAAAACCCTTTCTTGATCAGCGAAAATCCAGACTTTAGCTATGAGCAGGACGTGGTATCAAAGCGTAAGTGGCTTGACTCGAAAAATATATTCCCGGGTAGTGACCTTGGTGGTAATAGTCAATTATTTGAGTCTTCTTATCTGCCAATGTTTAGTCGTCTAGTGGATGTGAAGCCCAATGATAAGCGGGGGATTGACGGTCGTGAGAGTGGCTCTACTGAACCAGTGCATGAGATCAGGAGCATCTACCTAGAGCGGGCTGTCGCTAAAGTGACTGTACGATGGGAGTATGAGTATTACCCAGCAGGAAGCACTAAAGAAGTAAACCCTGTCAAGGACCACTTCTTTGATGATATCTATCCTGGGCAGTATGCCAATATCACCAGTGTGGTTCCTAATAACTGGGCAGCACTCAAGAGTCATTATGAGAAAGTGGGTAAGCCTGTAGCGAATATGCCGTTCTATCGAAGCTACCCCAACATTGCGTACATTGATGATGAATCTGTAGGTACGGCATTGATGAGGGGGGGGACAGAGCACTTCTACATGCCAGAGAACTTCCCTACCAATGCCTCAGAGCAGGCGACCATGCTGGTCTATATCACTAAGTTCGACCCTGCCACTAATGCGATCGTTGGGAAGCGACGCTATAAGTACTATGAGATACCATTTGGAACCAAGCGTGCCGATGGACTGCGAGAGATCAGACGTAACCATAGTTACGAGATCCTCCTCCGCTTCACGTACCCAGGTAAAGGCACTGGGGACTTACCTCATGGACCCTTGTCTTCTGCCTATTTAAGAGGAACCACTTCCGAGCCCTTTTTCACAGCGGTTCCTTTATCGGACAAGTCGGGCGAAGATTGGAGCACCCGATAGGGCACCATTCAGCTAGCCCCCAGTCGAGGCTCGTAGAGCCGATGACTGTGGGGTTAAGAGGCACCCCAATCCAACGACCCTTGTGGTCGCACAAGCCTATCCAAGTGCGACCACAAGGGTCGATTAATATGCTGTATCCTTTTCCCGCCGGTCGTTCGGGGGCTTCTGCCCCCTCCGACACGGGGGCTATCTGAGTGGCACCCTTGCGGGTGCTGATGGGGATTGCTTTATCGGACAAGTCAGACGAGTCAGACGAATCGGACCAGTCTGACGCAAGGCGTAGGGGCAAGATGTTAATCCCCCGGTCGTTCGGGGGCTTGGATCTGTCGGATCTCTGCGGAGGTTCTTTTTTTGGTGGTGGATAATGGTGAATTGGGGGAATGTTTGTCTATTGATTGGGAAATAGGTAGTTTTGTTTATTGATATATTGGATAAATATGGGGACTAAACAAATAGAGTGGGGCGAGGGAAAGAGCATAGAGTATCAGCTCAGTGAGGTGCCGGAGGTGGCTAGCTTTCTACTGAAGGAGCTAGGCGAACAGCCTGTGTGGCTATTTGACGCACCGATGGGGGCAGGTAAGACGACGCTTATTAAGGAACTGTCTAAAGAGCTTGGCGTGGAGGAGGTGACCAGTAGTCCTACCTTCGCCATTGTCAATGAGTACCACACCGAGAGTGGCGATCCTGTCTATCACTTCGACGCCTATCGCCTCGAGACGCACGATGACTTGCAAAACATTGGTGCTACCGACTACCTCTACAGTGGCTACTACTGCTTTGTGGAGTGGCCAGCACTCTTCACGCCTTTTCTGCCAGATGAAGACGAAGTAGTGCGTGTAAGAATTGAGATGGAGGGTGACCACCGACGTCTCTCTCTGCTCAGTGCTGAGGAGCCATTCATCTACGACCCACGGTAATGACGAAAGCGGGACTGGTCTATATTGCCCTCGGGCTAATGTTTGTCCTCCCCGGGCTTATGGCCTTATGGGTCGGGCTGAGGGGTAGCCGTTGGTTTTTCAATAGTCGCTCCTACGGCTTCCTCCCCAAGAAGATAGGTTTGGGTGGTGCCAGGATAGCGATGGTATTAGTTGGGCTGTTGCTACTCGCGGCGGCAGTGTTGGTAGTTGTGGACCCAATGGGAATCATGAAAGGAGCTTAAGAATGAAAAAAAGAGAGATTTCTCTATCAGAATATGGAGTGGAGGAGTATTACCCTCCCCGAGTGCGGTGGCATGTGAATAAAACGCTCGAGGGGCTCTACGGCATGGTACTGCAAGATATGCGGTCGCTACCGTTGGCGGAGAGTGGAGAGATCCAGCAGTTAGAGGAGACTTACAAGTACCTTACCTACTATTATAAGGAGGGTACGGACGACCCAAAGCGCAGTGAGATCCTGAGAGGGATCGGTACCTCTCTGATGCAATTGCTCCGTGCCAATGCGGCTCATATCGAGGAGGAGGAGCGACCAAATGACACTCGTTGCGAGACCGTACAGAGGCTCAAGATTTACCAGCTCAATGCTGAGAAAATAGTTCATCTAATCGATGAGCTATCGGAGGAGGTATCCAAGAGAGAGCAGAGCTTCTTTGATAAGGTGGACCAACTCTTCGACTACCTATGGGCTACACCTCGGCTCCCCAAGTCGGTGAGTGAGCGTCTGCAATATTCCCTTGAGGTGACACAGTTGCCACCACTTGTAGCTCAGAGCGTTGTCTCTGCCCTTTTTGTGGGGAGTATGGAGTATTTTGATGAGCAAAAGATCTCCCTACTCCTCGCCTTTGCCAAGGGGCATCACGATCCTATTGTGCGGGGCGCCGCCATGGCAGCACTCCTTGTTTTGGGTCGCCGTCATCAGGCAGAGTTGAGTACCCTTCACCCCGATTTGGTTGCGGAGGTAGAGACCTTCCTTTTATCTCGTGAGGAGTTGTTGCTGGAGCTACTTAAGGTGGTGCAGATATCGTACAAGACGACTGAAAACCACAAGACCTATGAGGAGAAGATTGTGCCTGAGCTGAAGAATATCAGCGATAAGTTTCGGCAATCTATGGGTGGTACCGGATCGCTCAGTAGTCAGATAGCAGAGCTACAGAAGAAGGCGATTGATAAGGAGCACTTCGAGGAGATGGAGGAGCTGATGGCGAAGGTGCCAGATCAATTGAAGATGCTACAAGATGCGGAGCAGGATACCTCTTACCACCTAGTCACAGGGCTCAAAGGCTTTGCCTTTTTCAGTAAGATGAGCCACTGGTTTCTGAGGTTTGATGAGCAGTATCCCGACCTAGACCAAGCGAATGTGGAGGTCTTTACTCGCATCCTGCCATTTATGTCGCAAGGGCGTAGAATGATTAGCGCTGACATGTATTCGTATGCCTTGGTGCCAGCATGGAGAGAGGTGGTTCGTGGCATGGAGGCCGATATTTTAGAGCAGTCGATGCCCGATGCTACTCCTTTGCCAGCACCTACCGAGGTAGATGGCGCGAGGGAACTCCTCTTTAGTGCCTACCGCTTTTACCAGCTTTCAAGTCATCGGCATACGTTGGTAAGCCCATTTGCTCGTTCTCCCTATCTGCTTGATGGAGCCTTCCTCTCCAGGCGAGGACTACTTAGCGAGGAGGGGTTGCTCAAGCTCGCCACTATGATGGTGGGCTTTGGGCAATACGATGCCGCGGGTCGCACTTATGAGCGGGTGGTGGCGGACTATCTGACCAATACTGCCGAGGTGTGGCGAGGAATGTCGGTGGCAAGTATTATGCGTAACGACCACGAGGGGGCACTGCAGCAGCTGCAAAAGGCGGTGGAACTGGAGGGACCAACAGCTATTACGGCGAGTAAGATAGCCGAACTGCTCATTAAGCTTGGCCGTAGGGGCGAGGCGATCAAGTGGCTGGAGACGAGTGAGGAGCAGGTGGAGAGCTATCGGCTTCCCTTGCTGCGTGCCGAACTGCTTTATCAGACGGGACGAAATGAGGAGGCGATGAAGGCGGCTTACAAAGCGCACTATCTCTCCGATGGTAAAAATGCCAAGAGCCTTTCAATCATTGTGGAGTTGCTACTCCTTTCTGGTAAAGTTCAGGAGGCAAAGGAGCTACTCGATCGGGCGACGAATGGTGGAGAGGGGGCACTGCTTTTCTGGAGAGCTCTCTCTACTTTGGCAGAGGGGCAACGCAAGGAGGGGATAGAGCAATTGAGCCAATGGGCAAAGGGTGGGTCGCCTGACCTTACTTTGCTGGCAAAGCTACAACTTCTCTCGCCCTATGGTTACAGCACAAGCGATCAATCGCTCATCAAGGACATCGTATATAGTAAGGAGTAATGAGGATAGAGAGAGGAACCCTGGGGATATGCCTATTTATAGCCCTGCTATTTTGTGGCTGCGGAAGGGGGCATAAGAGTGAGTCGGTAAAGCCGATCAAGATTGTGGCAAGCCATCAAGATAGTGAGTCGGGTCCTTGGTACCTGCTGGTCTACGGTGCCCAGAGCATCACTATGGATACCTTGGAAGTGAGCCCGAAGGGTAAGATTAGCTATCATGAGGTCTTTGACCTAGATACGATTGACCTTTTCCTCTTGAGGAATGGAGAGGGGCGACTGCAGCTCCCCCTATTTCCCGACCGTGATGCTGAGGCTTATTCTGCTAAGATTAGTGATAAAGAGTTGTCGCTGGAGGGTCTACTCTATGAGTCTTTGCTGAAGGAGTGGTACGTAGAGAGGGAGAAAAGCGAGGAGGAGCTCTTGGACTTCCTGAGTGCCCACAGTAAGGAATCGCCTACGCTCCTCCTGGTGGAGGATGGTATGGAGCAATACCAAAGTGGAAAGAATGATCAGATTTGGTGGAGTCTCTTTGCTCAATTGGCTAGAGACCAGTATGATCTTGCTGGGATTTTGGGTTGGAGAATGGCTGGTGATAATAGTTGGAATAGAGGTCCAGTAGTCCCTTATTCTTTTGTGGTCAGTGGCATGAAGGATAGGGTCAACTTCAAGGATTTTGTGGGGAAAAATCGATTCGTCGCCCTTAATATTATGGAGCTATCGCCACAGGACTCTGCCCTATTTGCCAAGCAAAAGCGGTACTTTCATCTACTCGATAGCCTAGGTGTGCCTAGCTATAGCGTGCTGCTCAATGACTCTCTCCCCAAGAGCTTGAAGACGAAAAGCAAGGGGACGAAGCAATACTTCCTCATTGATAGCATCGGGCAGTCGCAGACTTTTCTGAAGGAGCAGTCCATCGATGAGCTACCAACTTTTATGGTGGTGGATAGTCTACAAAATATTGAGCGTAGCTGGAGTAACCCTGATAGTCTGATCAACTATATTAAACAACAAAAGAAGTAAATGATGGATGATAGCGTGCTGTGGGAGGAGACCTCGGTGGAGCGTGCACTGGTCAAGGTGTATGGCGCAGCAGTCAGTGGTATTGAGGCGTGTAAGGTGACGATCGAAGCGCAAATCAGTAGTGGCACTAAGTTTATGTTGGTGGGATTGCCCGATGCAGCGGTGAAGGAGAGCCACCAACGTATCCAAGCGGCCATCGCCGAGAGTGGATATACCTATCAGGAGCATCGCTACATCATCAATATGGCACCGGCCGACCTCAAGAAGGAGGGGGCTGCCTACGACCTTCCCCTAGCTATTGCGATCCTCTCGCTGAGTGAGAAGCTCCCTACAGAGCGACTTGCCGATACGATGATTATGGGTGAGTTGGCACTGGATGGTGCCCTTCGGCCAATTCATGGAGTGCTGCCGATGACCATTATGGCGAAGCGGCAAGGGTTTAAGAATATCATTGTGCCACGAGCCAATGCCAAGGAGGCCTCTGTGATAGAGGGAATACGGGTGTTTGGTGCCGAGCGACTTGCTGAGGTGGTAGACTATCTCTCGCAGGGAAGCACGGCACTGAAGGAGTACCTATACGATGAGGAGGAGATCTTTCATCACCCACTTCTGCACTATGCTGACTTTGCGGAGGTGAAGGGGCAGGAGATGGTGAAGCGTGCGATTGAGGTGGCTGCTAGTGGTCAGCACAATATCATTATGGTAGGCCCTCCAGGGAGTGGTAAGTCGATGATGGCTAAGCGGGTGCCAAGCATCCTACCGCCTTTTACCAAGGAGGAGGCACAGGAGACCACCATGATTCACTCGGTGGCGGGGACGTTGCCAACGCACATCGCACTGATGAGGGAGCGACCATTCAGAGCACCCCACCACAGTACATCTAATGTGGCTCTGGTAGGCGGGGGTTCTTATCCCAAGCCAGGTGAGATCTCTCTTGCCCACAATGGGGTGCTCTTCCTCGATGAGCTACCTGAGTTTGCCCGTAATGTATTGGAGGTGCTACGTCAGCCACTAGAGGACCGACAGATCACCGTATCAAGGGCTCGACAGACGGTCACTTTCCCCGCCTCCTTTATGCTGGTGGCCTCAATGAACCCTTGTCCTTGCGGTCACTACAACAACCCTTTCAAGGAGTGCACTTGCACGGAGGCTCAGGTGAAGGGTTATCTCGGTCGGATCTCTGGCCCGCTGCTCGATCGTATTGATATTCAGGTGGAGATACTGCCAGTGCCCTTTGAGATGCTATCAAGTAAGCAGCGTGGCGAGCCGAGTGAAGCGATCCGTGAGCGGGTGATGAAGGCGAGAGCGATACAGAAGGAGCGGTTCAAGGGTATGCTAGGGATCTATACCAATGCGCAGATGACCCCAGCGATGATGCAGGAGTTTGTCCATGTGGATGCCAATGGGTTGATGCAACTGAAGCAGGCGATGGAGCACTTTAAGCTCTCCGCTAGAGCGTATGACCGTATTCTAAAGGTTTCCCGTACCATTGCCGACCTTGATGCCTCGCCAGATATCACGATCCAGCATATCGGGGAGGCGATCAACTACCGCAAGCTCGACCGTGGCTCGTGGGGCACTCGCACGCTATAAATGAGACTGTTGCACGAAGGCGATCTGCTACGTTGCTTTCGGAATTCGGGCCTCGGTCACGTACGTGAGTACGCTCCCTTCGCCCTCATCCTCAGCGCCTTGCATCTCATCCTTCGTGCAAAGTCTCAGCACATTTGCAAATGTGCCGAGAATGTCACTTCGTGAAACATTCTCTAAATGAGTGTAACTACCCTATTGCCATAGGGTTACTGCCTTAGTTGTCTGCTTTAATTAACATTTGTGCCTCAAATGTTTAACGTTCTTTTTGTTAATGCAAAGAGAATAATGCGTACCTTGCTCACGTTATGAAGAAGTGGACGCTTTGGTTAATCGTTGTGGCTATGGCACTAGCCCTGATTGGGTTGCTACTGATGCAACTCAATTATGTCGACGTGGTCTACCGCTTCCGAAATGAGCAGTTTGATAGTCGTGTACGTCAGGCACTTTCTTCGGTAAGTCAGGATGTAGAGCGCGACGAGATGTCACGTCTGGTTTCGGACCGCCTTGGCTTCTCCACTTCGTCGAGCCTTCTTTCGCTAGAGAACAACCTGAAGGAGAAAAACAAGCAGCTACAGATTGATAGCCTACGTTTCGGCTTGGACCAATTGCCCCAAGACCCTCTGAGGATTGCTAAGAAGCAGAGCCCCGATAGGATTCAGGAGGCTTCTCGGGAACTGATGAAGGCCTTCACGGAGCGGTATAACGAGGTGCGTGAGATGGTGATTCAGCTCGCCATAGAGTCGGTGCGCGACAATAATCCAGCCCCTATCTACGAGCGTATTTCGGAGAAAGATCTGGACCTGCTCCTTAGCTATTACCTCACCAATAACGGCATCACATTGCCTTACATTTATGAGTTGGTGGATAATAACCATAGGGCGTACTACAGCAGTGGCAAGATACCGGCCGATGATGCCGATGCCACTTACACGCAGGTGCTATTCCCCAATGACCACCCCTCACACATGTATTTTGTGAAGCTCTATATCCCAGGGAAGCGGCAGCTCATCTCTAGTTCGTATGAGTTTATTATCCCTTCGGCGGGCTTTACGTTGCTACTCTTTGTGGTGTTTACAATTACCATTGTTTCACTGGTAAGGCAGAAGAAGCTAGAGGAGCTGCGGAAGGACTTTGTCAATAATATGACGCACGAGCTGAAGACGCCTGTCAGCACCATTATGGTGGCGAGCCAGATGCTCTCCGCAGACCAGGCGGAGACCTCTCCCGAGCGCCGACAGAAGTGGATCTCAAGTATCATGGCGGAGAGTCAGCGACTGGAGTTGCTGATTGATAAGGTGCTACAGATGTCTTTCTTCGACCGCGATAAGGTGAAGCTAAAGTTGAAGGAAATAGATATGGAGGAGCTTCTCCTCAATGTTACCAATATATTTAGCCTCAAAGTGGAGAGCTACGAGGGAGAGATTGATGTGGACCTAGGGGCGGAGCAAGCCACTGTAGAGGGCGATGAGATGCACCTCACCAATATCATCTTCAACCTCCTCGATAACGCGATCAAGTACCGAAGCATTGAGCGGCCACCTCACCTTACAGTGGGTACCAGTAACGATGCTAAAAACGTAAAGATATATATCCAAGATAATGGCATCGGAATGAAAAAGGAGCATGCCAAGAAGATATTTGACCGCTTCTACCGTGTGCCGACAGGCAATCGGCACGATGTCAAAGGATACGGCCTAGGGCTGGCCTATGTGCAGCATATCATCTCGCTACACCATGGGAAGATAGCTGTGGAGAGCGAGCTAGGCAAGGGAACTAAGTTTATTATTACATTACCAATTAAAGAATAAAGATTATGATGGAAGACGTAGTAAGAGTATTTCTATGTGAGGACGACGAAAACCTGGGTCCTCTACTCAGCGAGTTTCTAAATACCAAGGGGTACCAAACCGATCTTTTCCAAGATGGACAGGCCGGTTGGGAGGCTTTTGAGCAACAACCAGACCACTGGAATATCTGCGTCCTAGACGTGATGATGCCCAAGATGGATGGGTTTGAGCTAGCACAAAAGATCAAGAGCAAAAACGAGTCACTACCCATCATCTTCCTCACCGCAAAGACCCTAAGCGAGGATGTAGAGCAGGGATTTAAGCTCGGTGCTGATGACTACCTCAAGAAGCCATTCAATACCGCTGAGCTCACTATGCGTATCGATGCGGTACTCCGCAGGGTACAGGGCAAGAAGCCAGAGCCAGTAGCATTTTACAATATCGGCGACTTCGTATTTGATACGCAGAAGCAGATGCTTACCTTCAGAGATGAGGAGCCAAAGCGTCTCACCACTAAGGAGACCGACCTCCTGACGCTACTCTGTATGCACGCTAATGACTTGATGGAGCGCAACTATGCCCTCAAGACCATCTGGGGCGAGGATAGCTACTTCAATGCCCGTAGTATGGATGTCTACATCACCAAGCTGCGTAAGCACTTAGCTCAAGATGAGCGTGTAGAGATTCAGAATAAGCATGGCAAGGGGTACAAGCTCATCACTCCTAATGCCAATAGCGTACAGACAGAAGAGAATACTGAGACCATTTAAGTGATCACACAGGTCGGAGGACTTCTTCAAGCCCTCCGACCTTTATTTGCTACAACAAACCTATGAAGAAGATAATTGCAACACTTGTTTTAGCCCTTACTACCCTTACCGCTAGCTACGCACAGTACTATGATAATGACCCTGTGGGCACGGTATATGAGTACGAGATGTCGAATAAACTGATGGGTACCTCCACAATCACTCAGACACTAAAAAAGGTGGAGGGCAACGTTATCACCTACGAAGTGGTGACCAAGGTGCCTGGCATGAAGCAGCCAATGACCATGGAGAATGCCCTTACCTTTGCAGATGGTAAGATCCAATATAGTGTGGAAAGTCTCTTGGCTCAGAGCAAGGCTACTTTGGAGCAGGCTGGTATGGGCTCAAATATTGATATGAGCTTTGATGGCGATGCGGGCTTTACTCCACTCCAAAGCAAAGTAGGGGATAAGCTCCCTTTGACCAAAGCTACCATTACCGCTAAGGTACAGGGGATGGATCTTAAAGTCATCACTGAGTTAACTAGGAATGAGATCACTGCTGTAGACGAAGAGGTGACCACTCCAGCCGGTACTTTCAAGACGATCAAGATAGAGCAGGAGGTAAAGACCACTACTCAGGCAATGGGGATGAACCAAACTCAGGAGAATAAGCAAATCACTTGGGTGGTGCCCAATAAGGGTGTGGTGAAAACCGAGACGACTACTATGGGGCAGGTAATGACCACTCAACTTGTTAAGATTACAAGACCATAAAGAGACTAGATGCTAGCACTGAATAATGTAGGCGTCTCTTTTGGGGCGGATAAACTCTTTTCGGAGGTTTCTCTACAGGTAAATCCGAAGGAGCGTATCGCCCTCACGGGACGCAATGGGGCAGGAAAGACTACCCTACTCAATATTATAGCAGGCAAGAGAGAGCCCTCAGAAGGGGCTCTCTCCTATCCTACTGATATGGCGATCGGCTACCTACCACAGCACCTTCTGACTCAGGATGGGCATACGGTGCGTGAGGAGGCACGCCTCGCCTTTGATAAGGAATTGAAAATACAGAAGAGTGTCGACCGGCTCACCCAAGAGCTAGCGGAGCGAACCGATTACGACTCCGATGGCTATATGGAGTTGGTGCAGCGGCTCGCCAATCATACAGAGCTATTGGCACTCTATGCTCCTCAGGAGCAGGACGCACAGATAGAGCAGACGCTCAAGGGATTGGGCTTTGAGCCAAGCGACTTTGACCGCCCCACGAGTGAATTTAGTGGTGGCTGGCGAATGCGTATTGAGTTGGCTAAGATCCTCCTCGGACGGCCCGACCTCCTTCTCCTCGACGAGCCGACCAACCACCTTGATATGGAGTCGATCGTCTGGCTAGAGGAGTTCCTCAATCGAAGCAGCGCAGCGGTGATTATGGTGAGCCACGACCGCCGCTTTCTGGATAATACCACCACCCGCACTGTGGAGCTCTCCCTCGGCAAAGCGTACGACTACAAGACCAATTTCTCGCACTACGAAGAGTTGCGAGAGGAGCGGTACCAACAGCAGCTTCGTGCCTATGAAAATCAGCAGAAGATGATCAAGGATACCGAGGAGTTTATTGAGCGTTTTCGCTACAAAGCCACTAAGGCGGTGCAAGTACAGTCGCGCATCAAGCAGTTAGAGAAGGTAGAGCGAATTGAGGTAGAGGAGCTCGACCACCGTGCGATACACTTCCGCTTTCCTATGGCGGTGACGAGTGGCGCTTACCCTCTGATCACTAAGGAGCTATCGGTCGCTTACGGTACTCACAGAGTGCTACATGATATCGACCTCACCATAGAGCGGGGTGATAAGATCGCACTTGTGGGAAAGAATGGAAGTGGCAAGACCACCTTTGTGCGGGCGGTGATGGGCGAGATACCACACGAAGGGGAGCTGAAGCTGGGGCATCAGGTGGAGACCGCTTACTTCGCACAGAATCAAGCCTCCCTACTAGATCCTCATCTTACGATCCACGAGACCATCGACCGAGTGGCAGTGGGGGACATCCGACTACAGATCAATAATATCCTCGGTGCCTTTATGTTTGGCGGAGAGATTTCTGAGAAAAAGGTGGAGGTGCTGAGCGGAGGAGAGCGGAGCCGATTGGCGATGATCCGTCTGCTGCTTAGTCCTTCTAACTTCCTCATCCTTGATGAGCCGACCAATCACCTCGACCTCTCTAGTAAGGCGGTTCTCAAGGAGGCGATCCAAAACTACGATGGCACGGTGCTGATCGTTAGCCACGACCGAGACTTCCTTGATGGTCTGGTGGATAAGGTCTTTGAATTTAAGGAGGGCGGAGTGGTCAACCACCTCGGTGGAATGCAGGAGTATATCCGCAAGCTACAAGCCAATGCCGTAGGCGAAGAAGCCCCTACTCAGAGCAATCAACCCCTCGAAAAGAGTGAGGGGCGCCTTGATTACGAACAGCAAAAGGCACAGCAGAGAGAGGAGCGACGCCAGCAACAACAATTGGAGCGGATTGAGGCAACCATCACCCAGCTCGAAGAGCAACTCGCCTCTATTGAGGAGCAACTATCTCACCAATCAACAGCCCAGCTCCTCACCGACTACGATACCACCTCCAAAGCCCTCCAAAAGGCAATGTCCGAGTGGGAGCAGCTCATCTAACTTATACGTGTAGTTGCAGAGATAAAGAGAGTGGGCTAGATACCAACCGGTATCTAGCCCACTCTCTTTATCTCTGGTAGATAGCTACTGATTATAGAACTACCTTATTAAGGATATACTTATCAGCGAGCTCGCCCTCGGCAAGAGTGCCGGTAGCATCCGATACGAGTGCTACAGAGTTATCAAGCACCTTGTAGTAGGTCTTAGCACCAGTAGAAGGAGTGATCAGCTCAAGTACGTCATTCTCGAGGAGATTGTAAGTACCGCTCTCCTCAGTCTTGTTCTCCTCCTTACCACCTTCAGCTACTTGAGTAAGTTGGTAAGTCATATCCGCATTGATAGTAAGGGTAGTCTTAAAGCCAGCTGCGTCGGCTGCAGGGAGGGTTCCCTCGTAAGTGCCTACGTATGCAGGTGTAGCTACCTCTTCGATCACCTCGGTTTGAGTAGCCTCTTCTTGCTCGGTTGTCTTAGACTCCTTGCTAGAGCAAGAGGCAAGGAATAATGTAGCAGTTGCTACAAGTAGTAAACTAATCTTTTTCATCTTTCTTCTTTCATTAATAAATGTGTTCAACTTAATCCTTTAAGTTTGACGCTGCAAAGGTACACTATTTTGATGATTTACAATAATCTCACCCCAATATTTATACTTCCTCTCCTCACGAGGAAGAGTCCGCCCCGCCTCGCAACTAGGGACGTGGTCAGCAAAAAGTGCTTAATAATAAGAGGGCTGTAAAAAATGCTGGACTAAAACTTTACGGCTTGGAGCTTCTTTACCATCTCATCAAAACACTCCTGTATCCTTTCCTTTTGCTTTTCAGAGGCTTGTGCAGAGCCTGTCTTATACCTTCTAAGTAGTGAGGAGTTCACCCCTAACTCCTTTGCTAGCTCGCTAATATTGAAGTAGGGAAAGGACTTAAAAAAGCCAGTGAAGTCGTATTTGTACTCAATATCTTTTGCACTGAATTCCGACTTGTTGCCAGTCCTTTGTTGCATAAACTCGATCTGTTCTGAGAGAACCTCTGCAAAATCCTCTTTGGCCTCCTTTTCATTGAGCCCAAATCCATACACCCCATTGAGGTCTTTGGCATAAATTGAATACCCTCCGTCTTCGCCTTTCTCAATAATTGCCAATACTTTCTTTTTCATATCTACCTCCTTTCCGATTGTTTAGTCAGATTAAGTCCCCTCGCTGTTGCGAGGGGAGGACTTCATTTCCTACTTCAGTCCTGCATCTTTCATCATCTTATTGAGAGTGCCTATTGGTATCTCTTTAGAAGGATGTCTGCCTACAGGTATGAAGTAGTCAAAGTCAGGATGAGTGTAGATAGCGTGCTTTTTGCCCTCGCTCCTTTTCCACCCATTCTTTTCAAGAATCTTGTAAAACTCTGAAAACTTCATAATAATGAAATAATGGTAAATGAACGCCGTCTTAATCTGACACTGCAAAGGTAACATATTTGTTACAAACAAACAAGTGCTTGAATCATCTGAAGTTAGTTATGGGCTAAAATGCTAGTATGTAGAGGGGAGGGAGTTTCTGAAATAATGATTAAGTTTGTGGCAGATAATCACAGCTAGATAAAAGTGAAAAAGATGAAGAGATACAGAAGAGTGCTACTCAAGCTGAGTGGCGAGTCGCTCCAAGGGGCACAGGGCTACGGCATTGATCCAGTTCGCCTACAGGAGTATGCAAGTGAGATCACCAAAGTGGTGCAGAGTGGGGTGCAGGTAGCCATCGTGATCGGTGGTGGCAACATCTTTAGGGGCCTGAGCGGTGCCACCAAAGGGTTTGACCGCGTCAAAGGCGACCAGATGGGTATGTTGGCTACCGTCATTAATAGCCTAGCTCTTAGCTCCGCCCTAGAGGCTGAGGGGCAGAAGAATGTAGTCTTCACCGCCACCCCTATGAGTCCCATCGGCAAGCACTATAATAAGTGGGATGCTATTGAGGCACTAGAGAGTGGCAAGGTAGCCATCTGCTCAGGCGGTACCGGGAATCCCTACTTTACCACCGATACTGGCTCCTCACTTCGTGCGATAGAGCTCGAGACCGATGCGATGCTCAAGGGCACCCGCGTCGATGGCATCTACACCGCCGACCCCGAGAAAGACCCTACCGCCACACGCTTTGAGGAGATCACCTATCAAGAGATTCTCCGCCGCCACCTCAAGGTGATGGACCTTACCGCCACCACCATGTGCATGGAGAATAATCAGCCCATCGTGGTCTTTGACATGGATACACCTGGCAATCTCACTAAGCTCCTAGTAGAGGGACTGCCTATTGGTACCCGAGTAATTAATGAATAACCACCCGATTATTGGTCAATTCTTAATAATTATGTAGATTTGCACAATCTTTAGGGTTTCTAACCAAGTTATACAGAATAAGATATGAGCAATAAGAAGCAAGATAGGCCTGATGCCACTGAAAAGATTGAAGAGGGTGCCATTGAGGTGATCAATAAGTCGGACGAATTTATCCGCAAGAATCGCAACACCCTGATCATAGCAGTAGTAGTGCTACTCGCCGTGATTGGCGGTATCATTGCCTACAAGAATCTCTACAAGGCTCCCCGAGCTAGCAAAGCACAAGAGGCGATCTACAAGGCAGAGCAGTACTTTGATCGCGACTCATTCGAGATCGCACTCAATGGAAATGGTGCCGATGTACTAGGCTTCCTAGAGGTGATCGATCAGTATGGTGGTACCACGAGTGCCAACCTCGCAGAGGCTTATGCCGGTATCTGCCTATACAATCTAGGCCAGTACGATGAGGCAATCAACCACCTCAAGAAGTTCAAGAGCAAGGACTCCATGGCCAATCCTAGTCTTTACGGCTTGATCGGAGATTGCTACGTCAATCTTGATAAGACCGCTGAGGGTATTAAGTACTTCGAGGAGGCCGCAAAGAAGGCCGATAACGGTTTGCTATCCCCTATCTACCTCATCAAAGCAGGTATTGCCTATGAGGCACTAGGGCAGACCGCCAATGCCAAGGCTAGCTATCAAGCGATCATTGATAAGTATCCAAACTCAGCCAGCCTGCCAGAAGCTATGAAGCTTCTCCAAGCTCTAGAGCTGAAGAAATAAGCAACCTTTACAGACTTAAGCCGAGCCGATATACTCCCATGAGTGTATCGGCTCGATTTTTTTATACGTATGAGATAAATAATTGCCCAGGGGTTACGCATTAGAAAAGCCTATGTGGCATTCATTGGAGTATTATTGGGGAAAGGACCTCGGTAGAGGTCCGTGTTAAATAGGCACAGGTCGGAGGGGCGTAGCCCCGAACGACCTGTGTGTAAGAGCATATTCCCTACCTCAATGACCCCGGCTGAGGAGTCAGACCTAGATAAGGTTGTCCGACCCCTCAGCCGGGGTCGTAGGGGTGTTTTGCACATCGTTATACACAGGTCTACGGCACTGCGTGCCTTGACCTGTGCCTATTTAACACGGACCCCTCAGCCGGGGTCCTTACCATAGATATTCCGATTAATGCCCTACGGCAAGACCTTCCTAATGCGTAACCCCTAAATAATTGCCCTAATTGTGTGGCTATTTACAGAATAAAGTCTATATTTGCGATAAGGTCGCTAATACTGTGTCAACCCAGTAGACAGATTAGCTTTTTGAAGGAGGATAAACATAATATTAACATATAACATTAGGAAATTAGTATGAACATCTCACACATTGAGCATCTAGGGATTGCTGTAAAGAGCATCGAAGAGCACCGTCCTTATTACGAAAACGTACTAGGCTGGAAGTGCTACAACATCGAAGAGGTTGCCGACCAAAAGGTAAAGACTGCCTTCTTCAAGGTAGGTAACTCCGAGACCAAGATAGAGCTACTAGAGCCTACCAGCCCTGATAGCACCATTGCTAAGTTTATCGAGAAGCGTGGTGAGGGTATCCACCACATCGCTTACTGCGTAGATGATACCGACAAGGCGCTCCAAGAGGCCAAGGAGAAGGGCGTTACACTGATCGACCAGCAAGCTCGCCGTGGTGCAGAGGGTCTGATGATCGGCTTCGCACACCCCAAGTCTACTGGTAAGGTGCTAACCGAGTTTTGCTGCCACCCAGAGGAGAAGTAACAAGCGGTAGCTACAGAGAAGAATAAATCACATAGAAGTATTAGATATGAGTACTCAAGTAGATAAATTACAGCAGCTGATCGAGATGCGTCAGAAGGCACGTCTCGGTGGTGGCGAAGCAAGAATCGAAAAGCAGCACGCCAAGGGCAAGATGACCGCCCGCGAGCGAATTGACCAGCTACTCGATAAGGGAAGCTTTGAGGAGATAGATATGTTTGTGGAGCTCCGCTCTACCAACTTCGGCATGGACAAGAAGAAAGTCCTCGGCGATGGTGTAGTTACAGGTTGCGGTACCATTGACGGTCGTCTTGTTTATGTCTTTGCACAAGACTTTACAGCCATTGCAGGCTCACTAGGTGAGATGCACGCTGCCAAGATCTGCAAGATCCAAGATATGGCGATGCGTGTTGGTGCTCCAGTAATCGGTATCAACGATTCAGGAGGTGCCCGTATCCAAGAGGGCGTCAATGCACTTTCAGGATATGCCGAGATCTTCGAGCGCAATATCCTTGCCAGCGGTGTAGTACCACAGATCTCAGCTATCTTTGGTCCATGTGCTGGAGGTGCCGTTTACTCACCAGCCCTTACCGACTTCATCATCATGGTAGAAGGTGCTTCCTATATGTTCCTTACCGGACCAAAGGTGGTGAAGACCGTTACTCACGAAGATGTAACCCAAGAGGAGCTAGGTGGTGCATCAGTTCACGCTTCTAAGAGTGGTGTAGCACAGTTCGCCGTAGCTACCGAGCTAGAGGGTATCGACCTCATCAAGAAGTTGATCAGCTTTATCCCCTCCAACAATATGGAGACCGCACCGCTTGTAGAGTGCACCGACCCTATCGATCGTATGGAGGACGCTCTCAATGATATTATCCCTGATAACCCAAATAAGGCCTACGATATGTACGAGGTACTTGGAGCCATCGTAGATAATAGAGAGTTCCTAGAGGTACACAAAGACTTCGCCGATAACATCATTTGCGGATTCGCACGTATGGGCGGTATGAGCGTAGGTATCGTAGCCAACCAACCAAAGAGCAAGGCTGGTTCACTCGACGTGAACGCCTCTCGTAAGGCAGCTCGCTTCGTACGTTTCTGCGACGCCTTCAATATTCCACTCGTTACCCTTGTAGACGTTCCTGGATTCCTACCAGGTACTGGTCAGGAGTACAACGCAGTGATCACCCACGGTGCTAAGCTACTTTATGCATTTGGTGAGGCCACTGTGCCAAAGGTTACCTGCATCCTACGTAAGGCCTATGGTGGTGCCTACATCGTGATGAGCTCTAAGCACCTACGTGGCGATATCAACTACGCTTGGCCAACAGCCGAGATCGCAGTGATGGGCCCAAGCGGTGCCGTAGAGGTGGTATTTGCTAAGGAAGTGAAAGAGGCTGAGGATCCAGCAGCTAAGGCGATTGAAAAGGAGGCAGAGTACCGCAAGGCATTTGCCAATCCATACAACGCAGCTTCTTACGGCTATATTGACGACGTCATTGAACCACGCAACACCCGCTTCCGTATCATTCGTGCCCTCAAGCAATTGCAGAATAAGAAGCTCACCCTTCCTGCTAAGAAGCACGATAACATCCCACTATAAGAAGTTTCACCAGAAAAGAGGAAAAGATTATGAATATCAAACTTCCCTCCTCGCAGGACGTGTACGCAGCGATTGCTTTGGCACTCCATGAGACACTTGGGACACCGCACGATAGAGAGAGCAATGTCATCACTATCGACTATGCAAAGCTTCGCAATTCAGCTTGGGCATCAAAGGAGCTGACCATGCGTCAGCTACCAAAGAGACGATAAGCCCGATAGCGTCGTGAGTAAAGAGAATACGAGAATAGACAGACAAATAATATGAAGACATTTGACTATACCATAAATGGCGTGAAGTACCATGTAGACGTGGTAAGCATCAAAGAGGATAAAGCCGAGGTGAGAGTAAATGGCAATAGCTACGAGGTAGAGCTAGATAGAGCCTTCGACATTGACCAAGAGGCATGGGCAGCAGCTACCCCAAAGGCAGCCGCACCAAAAGCTACTCCAGTAGCTCCAAAGGCCGAGGAGCCAGCTCCCGCAGCAGAGGCACCAAAGGCAGCTCCTGCAGCTGGTGGCAAGGCATCAGGTGTACCTATCAAGTCTCCACTTCCAGGCGTCATCATCGACATCCTAGTGAGTGTAGGTGCTAGCGTCAAGAAGGGCCAAAAGATCATGGTGCTTGAGGCGATGAAGATGGAGAATGAGATCAAAGCCGACCGCGATGGTGTCATCAGCTCTATCCAAATCAATAAGGGCGATACCGTACAAGATGGCGATACACTCGTAACCATCGAGTAATCCAATAGCCATATCATTAACCATGCGGGGCGAGCAATCCACATTGCTCGCCCCGCTTTATTTATCCAGCTCTAAATATCGTTGATCCAACCACTCACAAAGAAACCGCACGAGGAAAAGTCCTTGACTATAATGCAAGATGAAGTGTTTGTCAATGCCTACACTGTCCTCTGAAGGAGAGCGTGTTAGGGAAGCACCCGCGAGGGTGCCACTCAGCTAGCCCCCAGTCGGAGGGGCGTATTCGCCCCGAACGACTGGCGGGATAAGGTCACGGTATAGTATTCGACCCTTGTGGTCGCACCTATATCGGCTTGTGCGACCACAAGGGTCGTAGGGTGTAGTACTCTCGGTTACCCGCCAGTCTTCGGCTCTGCTAGCCTTGACTGGGGGCTAGCTGAATGGCACCCTGTCGGGTGCTCAGGTGGGGTGCCTCTGACACTCCTCTATATCTCACCAAAATGGAGCTCCTAACTAACCAAAAACTGAGTTGCAACTAAGCTTTTGCTTTGTTGCAACTCGTCATTTGCTTAGTTGCATCTCGCCGATCGCTTAGTTGCAACTCAACTTTTGCTCCGATATAGCACCTGTTTCCCTACGTGCAACTTGCCCTCATCTTTTGTGAGACTGTTGCACGAAGGCGATCTGCTGCGCCTAGGCTTCCGTAAGGATGCCAAGGCACATAAAGTTGCTTTCGGGATTCGGACTCGGTCACGTACGTGAGTACGCTCCCAGCGCCCCGTTAGGACCTTGGTGCCCTGCGTGCACCTTGCCCTCATCCTCAGGCCTTGCATATCATCCTTCGTTCAAAGTCTCAGCACATTTGAATCAAATGTGCGAGAATGGCACTTCGTGCAACATTCTTTTCGTGCAATATTGTCGTCGTTTGGGATTGGTGGGGGCATACGATTATACATAAATAGAAGAGACCCAGGGCTAGTAGTCCTGGGTCTCTGCATATATGGGGGCTGGAGATTAGAAGGCGTATCCAGCGGTGACCATCAAGGTATTGACTGAGTAGGTACGGAAGCCTAATTGGTACCCTAGGTCTAGGTGTACACCATAGAGCTTTCCGCCGATACCGAAGCCTAGCGAGTGGTCGCGAAGGGTGTGGTAGTCATACCCTAGTCGGAGGTCGAGTAGCTGATTGTAGCTATATTCTAGCCCCACACCTGCAGCTCGGTAGTTGGCGGGACCCTCCTTTAGGGTGCCTCTTGCTCCGAGTATCAGGGTAAGCTGGTGCTTCTCGGCTAGTGATAGGGTTTGGTCGGTAGAGAGCTCCAGTGTGGGCTGTATTGTGTAGCTATCGTTACTAGCTCTGTAGCGTAGGGGAGCACCGACACCATCTATGATGGCGTGCAGACCGTATTCCACTCCTTTTCCGAAGAGGGTATATTGATTGAGGTAACTCACTCCTGCACCAAATAGATAGGTCTCTGCCTCTATTTGAAGAGCTGTGCGGTGGTAGCTTCCTTTCGCAAAGAAGCCCCAGTGCTCTACCGCATAGGCATATCCCAGGTCAGCACTCAGGCTATAGGGTCTGAAGGAGCTCTCCACCTTTTCGCCTGGCATTCCCTCCACCTCTATCTTAAGGCCACCTGAGTAGCGTCCGCCCACAAAGAGTGCGTGAGAAGGGGCAAAAGACCATGCTCCCGAGAGGGTGTATTGCAACTCTCTGCCGAACTCTAGCTTAGGGAAAATCTCAATGTTGCCATCCACTTGAAAGGTAGCTCCATTGGCTAGAAAAGCGGTAGGATTGGTATAGAGATACATATCCTTGGCACCAGCACCACGCACTTTACCGAGTGCGAGGGTGCGTGCGCTAGTATTGCCCTCTAGGAGAGGGAGTGGCGAGCCTTGCCCCATTGCTAGGGTGGTGCCTAGAAGGGCGAGGGCAACGATGTATAATATTCGCTTCATATTATTCTGCTTCAATAGTCATTATTTCTTTACAATGGTTCGGGTGGTCTTACCGAGATGTATGCGATAGACTCCAGGGGTGAGCTTCTTGAGATTGACATGAGAGATGCCATCCTTGTCGCGGTCAATATACTGACGGTGTACTAGCTCCCCTCTCAGCGTGGTGACGATCACCTCGCGAGGCATGGCAGTATCGGTACCTGTCTGGATATTGAGTACCCCTTCGGTAGGCATCGGATAGAGGATAAAGGTACCCCCTGCTTCTCTAGCTGCTTCGGAGCTACCCACCACCTTTACGGTGAAGCCACTGGTGAATTCTTTGGTGCCATCCGATACGATGATCTGCACCATAGTGCTACCCACCTTCTTTGGGGTGATCTCTAGCTTGGTAGTGCCAGGGATGATACGCACAGTGGCGATGGTGCTATCACTTGTCTTGGCTACGTATGAGAGTTTTAGTCCACTGGGAGATTCAAACTTATCGGATAGCTCTACCTGCATAGGCTCTGCATAGCGGCCAATGGATACCGTCCCAAAGTCGGCGATCTTCTTGACCGGTTCGTAGTTCACCACTTTATAGGTGAGCTCGGTAGTAGAGACCTTGCCTAGTTCATCCTCCAGTACAATCGGCAGAGTGTACTCCCCTAGCTCGATATCAGAGACGAGGAAGAGTAGCTCGATGCTATTCTCCTTGACCGTTGCCTTGACCCCAGTCTGCTCTATCGCCTCCTTCACGCTCCATTTGTGCCCATCCTCATCCTTGATCTCAAGTGTTAGGTTGTAGAAAGGAAGGTTCTTGGAGAGCACCACAGGCAGTGTGGCAGGGAGGTTGGTGATGGCTGGTGCGTGGTTCTCCTTTGTGGTAAAGTCTGTACTCTTCTTAGAGGAGTGTCCCCAGCGGTCCTTTGCCTCGATCTCTAGGTGGTACTTGGTGCCATCCTCCAGCTTCTCAAAGGTGTATTCAATGGCTGTACCCTCTTTATGCTCATAGTTGGGCACAGTGATGGTGATTGGCTCCTTGCCCTCTGTGGTGAGCGTGAGGAGATAGCTACTAGCGAGCTGGTCAATGGCATCACCATCCTTGGCGGGTAGCCAGCTGATGGTCACCTTTTGATAGCCCACTTCACCGAGTGTGATCTCTGACATCACTGGAGCCTCTCCCTTATCCTCTTCAAGTGCACGAGCCGCATCGATATAGCCCGCGCCGAGCCAATCTCTCCACTTATTATCGTGCTTGGCACGGAAGTCGATGGTCTTGGTGGCGGTGAGTAGACGCTTCTTGAGCATCTCGCTGGTAAACCCTTGCTTACCAAACTTGGAGATCACCAGTGCTGCAATACCAGTGACGTGAGGGGTTGCCATTGAGGTCCCCTGCTGGTAGCTGTACTTATCATTGCCAGGGAATTGGAAGTCCCTACCAGTGAGATTGGTGCCAGGCACATTCATATAGAGAAAGGAGCTGGTGATGGTGCTGAGGATACCACCTTGCAAACGCGTAGGGGGATTGATCGTACCACCGGGTGCCATAATATCTACCCAATCACCGATATTGCTGTAGGAGGTGCATTGGAAGTCGGCACCAAAGGCAGCCACAGCAATTACTGAATCGTAGTAGCCCGGGAATACGATGTCGTTTTTGAGTCCGTCATTACCCGAGGCAAAGATGACCACACCCCCTTTCATTAGGGCGTTGGGCTTTTGCTCCTTGGTCTGTGGGTCTACTCCCGCATTATCTACAAAGTATTGGATCGCATCTTTGATTACAGGGTAGTCGTTATTGAACCTTTGATCATCAAAGCCCCACGAGCAATTGGCAATCGTAGCGCCATGCTCTACCGCCCATTGGAAGCCTTTGGCGATGTCTTCGATAGGTGCTGAGGCACGCTCCCAATCTTGGTGGTTGTCTCTATTGAATATCTGAATACTCATCAGGCGTACACCCGAATCTGGTGTGCCGTCGCCACCAGCGATACCAGAGACGCCGATGCCGTTGTTATTGCGTGCGGCGATGGTACCAGCTACGTGAGTACCGTGGAATCCAGGTGTGATATAGGGAGAGTTGACTACAAAGTTGTAGCCATAGGTGCCTGGCTCCTCTGGATTGTACCACAGGCTGCCTTGGAGGTCTTCGTGATATCCATCGATACCCGAGTCAATGATCGCGACAATCACCTCCTTTTTACCAGTCTCTACCTCCCACGCCTTGAATAGGTTGATATCAGCACCAGCTAAAAAGAAGGGGTCATTGCTGCTTCCCTCATTTTGGTAATGCCACTGATAGGGGAGAAGGGGGTCGGGGTTGGTAAACTTCGCGTACCCTTGGTTGTAAGTATCACTACCAGCACGGAGGCTTGGAGCAGACTGGTAAGTAGCTGCTGTCTGAGTGGCGTACTTATTGCCGTGAGCCACCTCTACTAGCGAACTCTTCTGTAGCTCAGTAAGTGCTTGAGAGAGGTCGGTAGAGGGGTCAAAACTTACCTTGTACCAGCGATCCAATCCCGCCTCACGCTGTAGTGCTTCGTAAGCACCACCAATCGTAAAGATCGGCTCGAGCTTCACCTCATCGGTAAGGCTACGTAGCTGATCGCCTAGTAGGCCTCGTAGCTCGCTCTCAGATGAGTGATCGGCAGAAGCCTTGAGCTTCACAATCGCCTCCCCTGGCACCATATTAGGTGCTAGGGTGAGGTCGGGTGTCGCCTCTGTGTCGGGTATCTCTCCTCTTTGGAGTGCCTCTCTTTGGCAGCTCGTGGAGAGTAGTAGCAGTAGGGTGAGCCACCAGCTCAGTCTATATTGTATTGATTTCATAATCCTATTGATATGTCGTAATGATTAATCCTGACGTTTGTTGTTGCGAGCTGTTTCAGCTGTTTTGGCATTACGGAAGTAGGCTACCTGTACGCTATCCTCTCCAGGGGCAATGAAGATGACGTCGTCGCCCTTGGTGAAGTAGGTCCAGCCATACTCTCCTCTGTCGGTATGAGCTAGTTCGTACCCCTTTTTCTTTGCCAATTCAACTACCTCTGGCTTGAGATTCCAAGCTCCAGTCCAGTCGTGGCGGGTAAAGAACTTCTTATAGCCCTTGTACATATCGATACGCTGACCGATCGCTCCGGCATTCTCCTTAGTGGCAGTGACGTTGTAGTCCTTACCATAGTTGTCCATTCCTGGGATGAGGAAGTTGTAGAGCGTAGAGATGAGGTCGCCCTCCTTCGCGGTATCACGGTGTACATTTTCAAATTGTACATACTCATAAAGGTGGGTGTAACCCTCCACATCACTCTTCTTGCAGAAAGGATAACCATCGTCTTCACCAGTCATTAGCCTAAAGCCACGGCCCTTTTCAAACGCCTCCACTTGCTCGAACTGAATGGCAGGGTCGCGGAAAGTATCTAGTCGGTCGGTAGGGAATTCGGTCATAATCGCACCGACATCATCGGGATCAATCTTTTTAGGAAGAGAGATGGTGATTCGAGCCGCCTTAGGATAGGCATAGTGCATTTGCTGGCTATGTTTATAGAAGACCTTAGCCTCGTATTGAAGGAGTGCGGCAAGGTCGTTTTTAACCCATATCTCACCTCCTCTTGGGTCTTCGCCACCCTTGAAAAAGCCCTTAGAAGAGAGATAGGTAGCCACATCTTCCTGGCTAAACTCAGTGCCCTCTACCCCGACTATGTGCATAGCAAATACCTTGTTTTTATCAGCGTTGTTGTATTGATAAACTAGGTACTTAGCCCGCTGTGCATCGGTGGCGAAGAAGTCGTCCTTAGTCCAGGTGGCATCCTTACGGGTCTTCTTCACTTTGCTTTCAGTACCATCATCGTTCCATTGAGTAACGTCGATCAGCTCGGCATCCTGTTGGAGACCCACCTCCTGAGCATACGCCTCCACATCGGCACGGGTCATATCGGGTAGTAGCTTAAAGTCTGGGAATAGACGGACACCCACTTGGCGGATACGCAAGGTGGCACTCTCGCCATAGCTGAGTGCGATATAGACCTCACGAGGGTTGGGGTCGACGGATGGCTGTACCATCACCTTCAGGCTCTTGCTATCGCTACTCTTCTCTGCGGTGAGCCATGGGCTCTCCTCCGAGAGTGTATAGCTCCAGTCGTTGCCACTGGCAATTACAGGGATGATTAGTTCGCCGCCTTCGCTACCAACATCCCATGATGTTTTCTCTACGGCGAGTGTCTTGAGGGTGCTTGACTGAGTCACCTTTATCTCCTTACGGAGTCCACGAAGGGTGATGGTGACTTTGGTCTCTAGCTTCTTGCCGGTGTGGTTCTCCTCGGCAGTTAGCTTAACGCCATCCTTCACCTTCTCCACCTTGAGCCAATCGCTCTTAGGTCCTTGCTCAATAGACCACTGGTCGTCTGTGGTGATGACACCTACTTCGAGCGAACCTCCAGCCTGTGTAAATGTGATAAGGCTAGTCGGTAAGTCGAGCGAAAGCACATCGGGTTCCTCCTGCTGCTTACAGCTAGTGGCTAATAGTGCCACGAGCCCGAGGAGCAAATATAGTCGTTGGATTGTCTTATTCATATAGTGTCGCCTATTTATCTTTCCCATCCTTCATTCTGAATGAGCTTGTGATTGATCTTAAATAGTACTTGAGGAATACCCCACACAAAGCGGTAGTCACCGGCTGGGATATTGAGATGAAGGTCGTACTCTTTATTGAGTACCTCTCGCTCTTGAGGGTCGTGACGATTGACTCCCATACCCCACCTGCGGAGGTCCCAAAGGCGGAAGCCCTCGAAAGCGAGCTCGCGGGTACGCTCATCACGGATCTCCTGCTGTAGGTCGGTCCCAAAGAGGTCTACGCTCTCCAGCCCTCTGGATACCTTGAGCTGATTGAGGTAGTCTAGAGCCTTGGCATTATCACCACTCTCATAGGCCGCCTCAGCTGCAATCAGTACCTGCTCGGCATAGCGGAAAGGCTTTGGTGCCTGTAGCCCGTTGGGCACATAGCCACCCCACACTTGGCTATCGAGGTCGGAGTAGGCTTTATTACCCTTAAACTTAGAGACTACCCATACCACGTCCTGAGAGGTGCGACCGTAGTCGGCAGGGGTGATAACGGTCATGGCCTCCTCAAAGTACACCTTACGGCGGAGGTCACCCTCCTGATAGAATTCCTTGAGCCAGCCGGCTGGAAGGAAGGGAGGAGTATTGATCGCAATATCTCTGTGCTTATTCTCTCTCCACCATCTATTGGCCTCGAGGTTGGCACCGTAAAGACCGAGGGTACTTGGAAGCTCGTCGGGCTTACTGATAAATGGCTGATAGATCTGCTCCCGTCCGGTATCTTTGTGCCACATTGCCTCAATAGCCGTTACACCTGTGACATCCATCTCGTCGGGCTTAGTGAGGCTGTACCTCTGGCTATTGATCAGCTTCTCCGCAGTAGCGAGAGCCTCTGGCATCTTGCCCATATAGAGGTAGACACGCGACTTGAGTGCTGTAGCCACATCTTGCGAGATATAATCTGCTCCCTCAGCTCCTGGAGTAGAGGCGAGTAGCTCCTCAGCGAGTGTCAGCTCTTGTAGGATAAAGTCCCACACCTCCTTATTGCTGGCACGAGGGTACATCGTGAGAGGATCCACCTTTTTCACCAAAGGCACGCAGAGGTCGGTCGCGGCACTCTCCTCCTTGTAGGGTACGCCCCAGCGGATTGCTAGACTATAGTAATAAAAGGCTCTAGCAAAGTGAGCGTGCCCAGCGTAGGTATCGATGGTTGCCTTGGCTGCTTCGGGGTTCTGCTCCTTATTGATGTCGTAATTGCTTAGCCCATCGAGGAGCGTATTAGCATCGGCTAATGCCACATAGTAGGAGTGGTAAAGCCCATCAAAGGTGGCCTCATCGGCTCTCAGACTGTGCCAGCCGTGGAAGGCGCCGTAGCTATTGTGCATAATGTGCATATTGAGCATATCGGCCTGTACCTCCTGAGGCAAGGTGGCGGAACCACCAAAGAGCCTAGTGCGTAGCAATATTGTGGTGCCATTGTCCCATGCCTTCAGCCCATCCATATCGGCAAAAGACTTCTTGAGTGGGATATAGTCTAGTGGCTCTTTATCTAGATTGCACGATGCTAGGAGTAGCCCCAGCAGTGCTATAGAGATCACTCTGTATATATTATTTATCTTCATATTCTCCTGTATTTCTATCATTAGAAGCCCAATTCAAAATTAACGCTCACCTGCTTAGTATTTGGGTTAACTCCCATAGATACACTGTGATTGACCTCTGGGTCAATACCTTGGAACTTGGTAAAGGTGAGGAGGTTACGGCCAGAGAAGAATATCCTTGCCGACTTGATCACCTCCTGACGCTCTATCCACTCACGTGGTAGGTCGTAGCCGATAGTGAGGTTTTTAAGTCGCATAAAGGAGGCATCTTCAATCAATCCACTATCAAGGTAAAGTGAAGCGTGCTGCTTATTCTTCTCTCTCTGGTAGGCAAGACTTGGGTAGTCGGCCTTATCGCCTGGTTGCTTCCAGTAGTTAAAGAGCCTACGGGAGGCATTGAAGTTGGTACTCTCAAAGTTGCGCACATTGGCGTCGCTCTCATAGTACTGACGGTCTACCGAGATCATGTGCTTGCCAAGGGCAAAGGCAAAGTTGGCACTCATGAAGAAGTTGCCATATCTACCTTCTAGTCCCCAACCACCAGTCATCGGTGTGAAGGCTGGGATATCGGTATTCTGCTCTAGTGAAGCGGTGTATTCATCAGCGAGTTGATCGTGGTTCATCGTCTTCTTCATAGGGTCTACCCCAGGCTTAAACCACTCTGGGCGACCTGTCTCGCTATTCACCCCTTTGTAGATAGGCATATAGAAAGTAACGGGCTTACCCACTTGGTAGGCTAGGGCAGTCCCTGGCTGCAAGAAGGAGTCGCGACCGCCAAAGAGAGAGATCACCTTGTCTCTATTGTAGTTGAAGTTGAGGAAGGCGGTGAGATAGCCCTTCTTCGCCTTGATTAGGTCTAGATCGAGCTGAAGGTCGATACCTTGGTTGAGGTAAGCCCCTTCGTTTTGGAGGTTGTAAGAGTAGTCGTACTGCCCAATACCAAAGCCCGAAGTGAAGTCGAGAGGCACCTCGAATAGCATATCTGTGGTGAGCCTGTGGTAGTACTCTATGCTCAGTCCGATGCGGTCCAGCATCCTACTCTTGAAGCCCACGGTGAGCTTGCTCTGCTTCTCCCAGCTGAGGTCGGGGTTACCGGTATTGGCAAGGCCCAAGCCCATCTCGCCCTTGTATTGACCACTGCTACCAGCGTATGGCTCAGTGTAGTAGGGAGGAATAGAGGAGTTACCCTGTGTACCGTAGCTCGCCTTGAAGTCGAGCTCATCAAGCCACGCAACCTCTGAGAGGAAAGATTCATTCTTCGCCTTCCAAAGCAAACCAGCCGACCAGAAGGTGGCGTGTCGCTTATTCGGACCAAAGCGCGACGAGGCGTCGTTACGAATTACTAAGTCTACAAAGTAACGGTTGGTATAGTTGTAGGCAAACTGTCCGAAGAAGGAGAGGAAAGCATAAGAGAGGGTGCTCTCACTAAACGACTTGTCCTTGGTCACCATATTGAGTGAAAGAAGGTGGTCGTTTTTGATGCCCGCTCCCGAAGCAGAAAGCCCATCATCGTAGTAATTGATGTACTCCTGACCGAGGAGGGTGGTCAGTCCGTGATCCCCTAGGTCAAAGTCGTAGGAGATGGTATTAGTGGTAGAGAAGTTGATCACCTGCCCAAAGGAGCGAGACGAAGAGCCATTGCCATACGCTTTGCGGTAGCTAGGCTTCACGCGTGCAAAATACTTGCTGTAGCCCATCTCCACACCCGCCATCGACCGAATAGTCAGATGCTTGATAGGGGTGATGGTGAGGTTACCATTGGCCGAGAGAAGGAAGTTCTGCGACTCTGCAGGCTTCTTATCAATCTCATACCCTGGGGTACCGATGCCCAGTACATCAATGTAGTCTAGCTCCTTGCCATTCTTATCGTAAGGCGATACGAAGGGGAGGTTGAGGGCACCCATACCGCCCAGTGCACTCTTAGGCCCTAGGGGTGAGGTTTGGGTCCAGTCGTAAGAGACATTGGTATTGAGCCCTAGGCGGATATACTCATTGAGCTCAGAGCTAAGATTGAAACGCGCAAAGACTTTGTCGTACTTCGAGCCTTCGCGAAGACCCTTTTGCGACATTCCGCCACCCGAGAGGTAGTAGCTGGTCTTATTAGTACCGCCTGAGATAGAGAGGTCACCTTGGTAAAGAGGTGCCTTCTGGTAGATATAATCGTACCAGCGAAAGTCGGTATTCCCGAAGTGCTCTGCCCTAAAGGCGTCCCACTTCTCTTGGCTCTCGAAGAGACCCGTCTCTACATAGTACCTTCCTAGCTCCTCGCCAGTCATCAGCTGGTCGAAGTAAGAGGTATTGGCAAGTGTAGAGACGCCATACTGCCCACGCACATTGATTGCAGCACGCTCCCCCTGCTTGCCTCGCTTAGAGGTGATGTAGACAACACCATTGGCCGCCCTCGCACCATAGATAGAGGTGGCGGAGGCATCCTTTAGGAATTGCATGCTCTCAAAGTCATTGGGGTTCATTGCACGGATAGCAGCGGTGCTAATAGGCATACCATCGAGGATGAATAGTGGCCCCGTACCTGCTCCTAGCGACCCCTGTCCGTGGAGGGCAAGGGAGAGCTGCTGAGAGGGCTCACCAGAGTTGGAGTAAACTTGCAGACCAGAAACCTTACCCTGAATAGCATCCAGAGGGTTGGCATTGGGCTTGCTAGAGAGCTCCTTGGCACTGATCTTCACCACCGAAGCGGAGGTATTGGTAATCTTACGGGTCATGTACCCGATCACCACCACATCGTCCAGTACTTCACTATCTACCTGGAGGTGTACCTCCATGCCATTCTGTGCCGGTAGCTCTACCGTCTTATACCCCACATAGGAGATAATAATTACATCACCTGCTTTGACAGGGAGGGTAAACTGACCATCCAGGTTGGTGGTAGTTCCCTTGGAGGGGTCTGCCTTGGCACGTACCGTCGCACCAATTACTGGCTCACCCAGTTCGTCATATACAAGTCCCCTGATGCCCGAAGTCGTCTGTGCCGAAAGTCCGATCACAGCTAGTAGACTTATCAATAGGAGACAGTACCAGCGTCTGTGTCTCATAAAAATTATTCGAAATGATATATGTTTGTTGTTTATAATAGTTGTGTATAATACTCTGCCGTCACTTGCATCCTTTTGTGGATGCATAGCTCATTCTCAAGGCTGACCAATCTTTGTTGGTCAGTGAAGCGATGGTGCCCCTTGAAGGCACTCAGTATAGGTTAGTCGTAAAAAGCGAATAGTCGAGGATTTGGGATACCTCTAGCGTGGCGTGGATATTGTACCCACACCTTAATTTATCTATTACAGAGCAAATAAGCATCCTGTCGCTTGATTTGTCGCCACAGAAAGTCTGTTGTCTTGACCTGAAGGATAAACATCCTTGATTCCATCGGCCCAATCATTTTGATTTATTCGCTAAAGATAATGTAAACATTTGAATCAATGCCCAAATATACTATATATTTTTAATATGCAACCCATATTACCATAATAAATGCTTTTGCACTCTTTAATAGACTTAATATATATAAGAAGCAAGGCGGGCGTGGCGGCCCTATAAATGGAGTCCTTGCCCGAGATCACCCTGCCCTTTTCGGACAGGTCAGACAAGTCAGACAGGTCGGACGCTATGGAGCACCCTGGCGGGTGCTTTTGGGGGAGCCCCTATCTAACCAAAAACTGAGTTGCAACTAAGCTTTTGCTTAGTTGCAACTCGTCATTTGCTTAGTTGCATCTCGCCGATCGCTTAGTTGCAACTCAATTTTCGCCCGGATACGGGAGGGGTTGAGAAGGGGGCAAGGTGCCTTATCGGACAGGTCGGACGACATGGAGCACCCGATAGGGTGCCATTCAGCTAGCCCCTGGTCAAGGCTCGTAGAGCCGCAGACCAGCGGGTGTTGAGTGGTCAAAAACCTACGACCCTTGTGGTCGCACAAGCCTATCCAAGTGCGACCACAAGGGTCGATGACGTATACCATACCTATTTCCCACCGGTCGTTCGGGGCTTTCGCCCCTCCGACACGGGGGCTATCTGAATGGCACCCTGGCGGGTGCCCTTATGCCTTTATAGACAATATGTTCAATCAAATCTAATACCTATTGTCGAAACTTCTAATGCGTACCTCCTGCTCCTTCGCCATCCATTCTTCACTAATGGTGGGGGAGGATGAGGTGGAGGTGGCGGAGGGTGGTTTGGTACTGTTCGAAGGTGGGCTTGAAGGGGAGGGTGGAGGAGGGGTGGCGGAAGCTGGTGGATTGTTGCATCGCCCAGTTATCGACGTTGACGACGTTGCCCCACTTTGAGCGGAAGGAACCATCGGCGGGTGTAGTCGGAGTGGCGGTCGTTGGGGCGTTTGAAGTGGGGGTGGGGGAGGCGGAGGATTGGAGGTAGCTTTGGAGAAGCTTGATCTCTTGCTGGTACTCTGTGAGGAGGAGGTAGGGATAATCGGCCTGATACTCTGCTGGTAGGGCTTGCTGTAGAGCGAGGGCTGTGACCCACTGCTCTTGCTGGTAGAGGAGGGGGCGTAGGGCGAGGAGTGCAGCAGTCTGCCATTCACTCTCGGGAAGCTGTAGAAGTTGTTCGGTAGCTTTTTGGAGGTGGAGGGTATCGGGTCGCTGCATTGCCGTGCGGTAGCTGATGTAGGCTTGCTCCTCGGCGGTATTGCCGGTGGGGCTACCGCCTAGCTCGACGGTGGCGGTAAAGCGCTCCCATGGAGAGGAACTTTTGCGGGAGAGGTAGTGCAGGGGTGCTTGGGCGGAGGCATCGAGGTGGTGCCACAATCGGGCGACACGATAGGCGAGAGGGCTCTTGGGTTGTTTCAAGAGTTCCTCTAAGTGGTGAATGGTGTTGAGGGTATCGCCTTGGGCGAGGGCAATGATCGCTTGTGAGGCGGGGTCAGGATTGGACCAAAGGGCGAGCAGGCGACTCGCCTCGGTGGGGTTGTCCATCAGTAGGTGGGCATTGATCAGCTGTAGGGTGTCGGTGGCTCTCTCAAGGAGTGCCAAGCCATCGCCGAGTAGTTGTGCCACTCTTTGGGAGAGGGGGTTATTAGTGGGTAGGCGGTGAAGGAGGTCGGTGAGTTGCTGTTGATAGACCCCTTTTTCGTCGTATAGGTAGAGGGTTTTCGGGGGACGAAGCGAGGGGGGAGAGGCGAGTAATTTTGCCTCTATTTCTGCCACTTCTTGCTTTAGGAAGTAGTGTTGGTTGTAGTTTTTTGCCCTATTCAGTAAGGAGCAGCCCGCCAGTAAGCAAGGGAGGAGGAGTAGGGAGAGGAAGGCTTTGGAACCACGCATCTCAGGCAGTTTTGGGGCGGGGTAGGGCTTTGCAAAGTAGAAAGACCACGGAGAGTAGGATCACTGAGAGCACGCCTGTGGGGAGATTGAGGTAGTAGCTGGCAAAGAGGGCGATGAGCACGGTGACGGTGCTGAGGAGGGTGCTCCCGATGATGAGCCTCTTGAAGCTATGGGTGTAGCGGCTGATGGTCATCTGTGGTAGGGTGAGCATACTCATCACCATCATGATACCCATCACGCGGATGCTGAGGACGATGCCGATACAGATCCACACCATCATGCCGTACTGGTACAAGCGGTGGTGCAGACGGCGTATCTGCATAAATTCGGGGTCGAACGAGGTGTAGAGTAGTGGCCAGTAAAAGAAGCCAAGTAGCAGTGCCGTGACGACTACATAGATGCCAAGTAGCCAAAGCTCTAGTGGAGTAACGAGTAGGATATTGCCAAAGAGGAAGCTACTGAGGCTGGGGGTATATCCTGGGGTGAGGAAGGTGAAGAGGATGCCGAGGGCCATCCCGAGCGACCAGATGGCGGCAATGGCGGAATCTTCGCGGACGGCTCCTTTGCGACTCAGCCACTCTACCCCTAGTCCGCTGAGGATAGCGGCACCAATGGCGTAGAGGAGTGGGTTTTGCCCTAGAAAGAAACCTAGCCCGAGCCCCGCAAAGGAGCTGTGGGTGATGCCACCCGAGATGAAGACCATTCGGCGGACTACTACAAAGCTGCCCACGATGCCAGTGATCAACCCAGTGAGTAGCACGGCAATGGCAGAGTGGGTGAAAAAGCTGTAGTTGAATAGTTCTAGCATCGTTTACGCCTCTCTATTGAGTTGTTGCTCTAGCTGAGTGAGGATGGCCTTGGGAATCGGTAGGCGACGCAGTCGGATGCTCCTTGCCCATGCCGAGACCTCCTCTGGGCGGAGGGTTTGGAGTACCTCTTGCCACTCTTGTAGCTCGCCGGGGGTGTAGTCCTCTCCATTGCGCTGGCGGAAGCGGTCTAGCTCCTGATCTTCGAAGTAGACGATGTGGGGCTTCTGCTTTAGCTTGGCATGGAAGCATTCTGTACCGCCACAGCAACCGCTACAGCTATGCTCTGGTGTGTGGCAAGGCTCTTGTGGTACCTTCCCATCGTTGGCTTTGAGCATCTTCCGTAGGTAGTAGATTCCCAGCACTGCTAAGGCAATGAGGAGAACCACTACTAATATCGTTATGACGAGTCCCTCCCCTAATGTCATTGTTCCATTCATATCTCCTTTATTTATATAGTGCAAAGTTACAGATATTTTTCCAAGGCGTGGCACCACAGTTTTTGGCATCGTTTGGGGGTCTATAGATAAGGACCCCTCTGCCGAGGTCCTCCTGCCCTATCTGAAAGGAGCTAAATGTGTCTATTTGTTGGCGTTGTTTTACCCCCACCCCTCTACTCGCAAAACACGAGGAGACTCAACCGCCTTGAGCTGCGATTGAGTCTCCTTTTTCTAGAGCTCGTCCAAGATAGACGAACTTATAAACCCTACTTTGGCAGGTCAAGTGGAGGCTGTCCGACGGCTTGTCGTAACGAATTAACCAGTAAGGCTAAGTCCACATCGCCCATCTGTGCTGCGAGCTTGAGCGGAGTACGAGGTGCTACAGTCTTGCGCAGTATCGGATTGGTCAGATTTCTATACCGATCCGAGAGCGATACAAGCGTATCGATGAGCTCCGGGTAGCGGTCTAGCATCGCCCCCACTTTGGTCTCAGGAGTGATGAGGAGAGGTGTCGTATCAGTCATAATTCAGAAGCGTCCTAGAGCCTTCTAGTTGCCGTAGCTCAGTAATATCTTGAGAGCACTCAACGACCCCTAGATAGTTACCCTCGGGGTCACGCACAGCTGTGTACTCTATATAGATAAATCGCCCACGGAAGTTGCCAATCCAAAACTTAGCACAGCTCTGGCGACCACTCTTGAAGTCGGCAAGGATAGTCTCTACGACATGGACACTTTCTGGCGGATGACACATACGTACATCTCTACCGATGATGGATCTATTGCGAGCGAAGACTCGCTTGGGGCTGTGAGAGTAGAAGCGCACTTTGTCATCTTTGTCCACAAAGGTGATGTCTATCGGGAGGTGGATGAGTAGAGCCTCTAGTTCCGCGACACTAAAAGCACCCGTGGAGAGCCGTATAGCATCATGGCTCTCGTACTGAAAGTGCAGGTTGTCCGCCTCCACGTCTGGTTGCCATACAGTCTGCGGGTCATATAGGCAGTATCCAAACTCTGGTGTCTCCTGATAGATGTGATACCACTCAGCCTCTGTCAGTAGGTCCAGTGTCATTGGGAAGAGGATCATCTCCTCTTTGGTGATCATGCTGTCCAGCATCTCCACTGCAGGGTCAAAGGTCTCTACGATGTGATCTCTCAGAGATGCCGTATCTGAGATCTCTCCAGAGAGTACTGCTATGGCACTCTTGAGTAGCTTCCTAATCTCATCGTGCTTGCCCCACATGACTACAGGAGGTCCAGTCACTCCATGCTGCTCTAAGTACGGGAAGAGGAGGTACTCCTTGCGCAGATAGTGCTTGTCTACATCCATCAGTCGGTTGAAGATAGATCTCAGACTTAGCAAGAGCTCCGAGAGCGGATGCTCGCAATGCTCCCCTTTGATCTCTTTTGCCAAAGCATTGTACTCGGAGACTACCTCCCCTAGGGCTACATTCTCTGCTCTAAAGGTGTCAATGGGATGCCCCGCAGGCACCTCTTTAGCTCCACTCACATCTATAGCTCCCTCTAGGATCTCTGAGTGGTGGTCGCAAAAGATCTGTATCTCATCTGTCGATAGTAGTCCCTGATCTATTAGCTCCTGCTCCACAGCGACGACCTCTTGGTAGGGGATAGTGTGGAGGAGTGTGGAGAGTTGCCTCTTGAGAGTTTCGGGCTGCTCTCCTTGATGTAAGCGCAGGAGTATCTCTTTGAGCATCGTCTTGCGCTCATCTGGCGTGTTATGTAAGAATTCGCTCATATTTCACTGATCGTTTAACGTGAATTTATATTAGTCTAGCAAAGACATGATGGCTATCCCTTAGGCTAGTTGACCACTAGCAAATATACATATTTTGGTCAGATTATAAGAAATATATCCCCCGTAATTTCCGTTTGCTTCGTGAAGCTTTCCGATTTCCTTGGGAGAGATTGAAATCTGCGGAGATCTAAGAGTCACTATGAAGTGCGGTTGTAGCACCATATTATGATGATTTATTCGTACATTTGTCTTTAACCGCGAGTAATGAATTCACCTTAAAGGAGGCAATACATAATGAATGAATTGAGATGCAAGCGAATCTATGAAATTCCAGTTGAAACAGATGGGTTTCGCATTCTTGTGGACAAACTATGGCCACGAGGGATGAAAAAGGAAAATGCTAAAATTGATTTATGGGCTAAGGAGATCACACCATCAGATGGACTTCGAAGATGGTTTTCCCATACTCCTGAAAAATATGATGAGTTTAAAAAGAGATACAGACAGGAATTGTCCGAGAACTCAGCATCAGAGGAGTTTAAAGATTTGTGTGTGCAGAAGTTGCAAGATCACAACGTGACCCTTCTGTATGGTGCAAAAAGCGAGAAATGCAATCATGCTGTGGTTTTGAAAGAGTGGTTGGAAGAACATATACACCAGTAAGAAAAAGTTGATATGTTTGAGACTGCAGGGGCGATTGACTCGCTTGACTTGTTTGACGGCTATCTTACACCCTCCAAAAACGTTTAGGACACTATTGATGAAATAACTATTTTGCGGTGAACCCTTTGTACTTATGGGGATAATTCTCTATCTTTGTAATGAATTATATAGACTTTCCAACCAAATTCAATACTGACAGTTTATGAAAGATGTAGCTACTATCCTGAAAGAGACCAAAAAGGCGATGAGCGAGACCATCGACTTCCTAGATGACAAATTGGCTAAGATACGTGCCGGCAAAGCGAATCCCAAATTGCTTGATGATATCCGTGTCAATTATTATGGCAATCCTACCCCACTCAATAATGTGGCGAATGTATCGGTGCCAGATGCTAAGACGATCATCATCACCCCTTGGGAGAAGAATATCATCCGTGATATTGAGAAGGCGATCATTGATTCCGACCTCGGCATTATGCCTGAGAATAATGGCGACTTGATCCGAATTGGAATGCCACCACTCACCGAGGAGCGTCGTCGCGACCTGGCAAAGCAAGTGAAGGGTGAGGCGGAGCAGGCCAAGGTGAGTGTACGCAACGCTCGCCGTGATGCGATTGATACGCTCAAGAAGCAGGTGAAGGATGGCATGCCTGAGGATGTCTCTAAGTCTGCTGAGGGTGATATCCAGAAGATGCACGACGACTTTATCAAGAAGATTGATCAACTCTTTGCCGCTAAGGAGAAGGAGATAATGACCGTATAACTACGATGCCATGACCGGCTTAGTTATCCAAAATAGAGGGAGTCTGTACCAAGTAAAGGTGGCAGATGGTGAGAGCTATAGCTGCAAGCTGAAGGGGAGTTTCAAGGTGAATGATATCCAGACCACCAACCCTGTGGCGGTGGGTGATGTTGTTGACTTTGAGCTACCCGAAACAATGGAAGAGGCGAAGGGGCAAGAGCATTTGGGGTGGATCACTAAGATCCATCCGCGTACTAATTATATTATCCGTCGCTCCTCCAACCTCTCCAAGCAAGCACATATATTAGGTGCCAACCTCAGCCGAGCCCTCCTTTTGGTGACGGTCAATTATCCAGTTACCTCCACTACATTCATTGATCGGTTTTTAGCTACAGCCGAGGCATATCGGGTGGAGTCAGCCCTTGTCTTTAATAAAGCGGATCGCTACAATGACCACGAAGAGCGTAAGCTCAATGAGCTGATGAGGCTCTACGAGGGCTTGGGCTACCGCTGTTTCAAGATATCGGCGAAGCATGGGCAAGGAATGGAGTCACTGAAGGAGTATATCTCCACAGGCATTACTCTGCTTAGTGGGCACTCGGGGGTGGGGAAGTCTACCTTTATCAATGCCCTTGTGCCAGGGGCCAATCTACGCACTCAGGATATCTCCGAGTCACACAATATGGGGGTGCACACCACCACCTTCTCCGAGATGATCCCCTATGGTACTGAGCCCGATACCTATCTCATTGATACTCCTGGCATCAAGGGATTTGGCACGATAGAGTTTGAGCGCGAAGGGGTGAGCCACTACTTCCGAGAGATCTTTGAGCTGGGGAAGCAGTGCCATTTCCACAATTGCACCCACACGCACGAACCTAAGTGTGCCGTCTGTGAGGGGCTCAATAGAGGCACCATCGCACGCTCTAGATACAAGAGCTACCTCAGTATCTTGCAGGATGAGGATGAAGGAAAGTACCGTCTGTAAAGGGGTATAAACGCCTCTTCCAAACAAACCTTCTCCAAATAGTCACGTCTAAGAGTTATGAATAAGTATATTTGGAGTTTACTGGCCCTTGCCTGCTTCTATCTGGGAGCTGTGGCACAAGAGCCGACAAAGGGCGATAGCTACGAGGCACTGGTGATGCGCTACTACGATTACTACGAGGCTCAGAAGCCCGATAGCGCAGAACTGGTGCTCCGTGAAGCACTCACACGCTATCCCGATATGGAGAGCAACTTTGTGCTCCACGGCAATCTTGCCGAACTTCTTGTGGCAAGGCAAGACACCTTAGCTGCTATTTCCGAACTCACAGAGGCCCTTCGGCTACAGCCCGAGGTGACGCAGCTCCGCTCTCGCCGTGCTGAGTTGTACGAAGGAGTGGCAAGGTATCAAGATGCCCTTCTCGACCTCGACCAACTCATCCAGCAGAAGCCGGAGTGGGAGATCCCTTTATATAATAGAGCGAGGGTTCGCTCCGAGCTAGGGCTACACAATGGCGCTATCCACGACCTTGAGCAGATACTAAAGCTCAATCCCGAGGCCTATCTCCCTCGCATAGCACTCGCCAAGGAGTATCAGCTTTCTGGTGATCCGCTTTCGGCGGAGAAGCTACTGACGCACCTGATAGATAAGTTTCCCAAGATCCCCAACGCTTACCGAGCATTGGGCTGGCTGCTATTGGAGCAAGACCGCAAGGCGGAGGCCCTCGATAGGGTACGGCACGTGATACAGGAGCTGAAGGTACCGACAAAGGAGGATTACCTCTTGCGAGGAGCGATCTGGAGCAAGTATGGAGAGGAGAAGGAGGCAGAGGCCGACTTTGATCGAGCAAAGGCACTAGGTGCTACGGACGATGAAATTAAAAAGGTAAGACAATGAAGAGATTAATTAAGTGGTTACTGATCCCCGCACTACTCGTTAGTGCCATCGCAGCGTGGGGCAAGATAGAGAAGACAATGAAACCGACTGAGATAAATATTACCGCTGAGGTACGAGCCCTCAATAGGCTATACACCAATTATGGGCGTGCGCTGACGGAGTACGATAGCTCCAATGACGCCTCTACCGACACCCTCCTTTGGAGTCCCAAGAAGACGAGGGAGGAGAGCCGGAAGTTGCTCACCCAGTTGCTCCATCAGAGAGAGCTCCTTCGGCTACTTCCTAGCGAAGAGCTTAGCCGTCAGCAGCGTGTAGAGCGGTGGGGCTTTTATCTCGATTCCTCTAAAAATCAATACTACAATCTACTGGAGATACTCCATCAGTTTGTCTCTAGTGACAAGGAGCTAAAGCCTTTGCTCACGAGTGAGCTAGAGGTAGCTCTGCAGAAGGAGTTCTACCCAGAGGCACTGCAGATAGTGCGGTATTTCAATCTCCAACTTGATGAGGTGAAGCTCAAGGAGTACCGCCCACGCTTTGCCGAGACCGATGAGGGGCATTTGATAGATATGTGGCTCCTTCGCTACCGATTGATACACGAACTAAGGGAGCTGGAGATAAAGCTTTCGGATGACCACGCCACCGAGCTAGATGAACAGTGGACGGCTATGGTAGTTCCTTTTGAAAAGGAGGGAGAGCGACTGCTCACTCAGCTCAAGGGGAGTGCCTACGAGTCGGAAGCCGAGCAAATCTATCAGGAGTATCTAGGTGACCGCTTGGTTGCGATCCGACCCGAGGTGGTCAATACCGCTACTGGCGAGGTGCGTATCAAGGTTTTTGGTATTCTATCAAAGCCGAATAAGCTACAGAGAAGTGGTGGCACTATTATTGGAGAGCTCCCTAAGGGGATTGTCCGTAAGACCTTCACCGACCGGCTCTCAAAGGTGAATAACTACGCTTATTCTCTTGAGGAAGGGAAGTCCCGAGCCCATCTCCGCTATGAACTTCTTAAGGTCTATACTTACGACCTAGAGAATTATTGCAAGCAGATAGAGGTGCTGGACCGTGCCACTGGTGTCCCTGTGCCCAACGTACGGATTGATCTAATGGATGGAGATCGTAAGGTATTTACTACGATGGCCACCGATAGTGAAGGGCGAGCTTTACTCCAGAGCAGACCAAATTATTACTGGGCAGTGGTGAAGGATCCACGATTGATCACTGAGGAGCAAGTCTATATTAGTGAGCTACCAAGGGCCCAAGTAGAGAGGGAGACAAAGGTTACCAGATTTTATACCGACCGCCCTATCTACCGTCGTGGGCAGGAGGTTAAGGTGGGCACCGTCACCGCTAAGTACAAAGGCGATGACCGACACGTTTTGCCCTCTGAGCCTCTGACGATCAAGCTCCAAGCCTATCACAACTTCGACTTGGTTACCCTCGAGACGAAGAAGGTGACCACCAACCAGCACGGTGTGGCGGAGCTCACCTTTACCCTACCAGAGGATCAGGATCTCTCCAACTTCCAGCTCATCTCTAAGTGGGGCAATAAGGAGATAGAGGTGCAGGACTACAAGCGTAGTTACCTCCAGGTCTCTATAGATAGTATCCCCACCGGTTACCTCTATGGGCATCCGATGAAGTTCTATGGGCAAACGACCGACCTCAATGGGCTACCCACGCCAGCTACCGTGGAGCTTCTCTATGGAGGTGATAAGCGGATTAAAGCCACCTCGGGTGCCGATGGTCACTTCCTTATCACCACGCCCGCACTGTCTGAGGAAGAGGATGACTATGGAGATAGAATTGAGCTATCTGCCTCAGACGCTCTCGGGAATACCGCACGAACCTCTCGTTACCTTGAACTACTCGATACCGATATGCCCCTTGATGCGGAGTCCCTCATCAATGAAGACACCTCTATTTATAAGGAGCAATTCACGCTCTCTACTACCCTCCAGCCCTATAATCATCGGTTGCTCGGAGATATCTCCGACCGCGTTATCTCTGCCTACTTGGTGAATGAGCAGGATACCATTCCGCTAGGCAACCTCCCAGTGAATGGCGAGCAACAGTTCTCCCTTCCTAACCTCCCCAGCGGTGGCTACCACCTACAGCTCCGCACGGTAGATGGGTATGGAGAGGAGCAACGAGATGAAACCTACCAAAAGTACTATTTCTATAGCTCCAGCGATACTCAGCTACACGATAAGTACCCAATTTGGGCTGACTTCCTTCCCGATGGGGCACTTCTCTTTGGTTCGAGTAACGATCAACTCATCATCCTTTCTCTTGAAAAGGATGGCACGACTCTTTACAAGGAGTACATCAAGGTGGCAGCCGGCAAGCTTTACAAGCACACGCTGCCACAAGTGGGTGCCGAAAGGGTGATGCTACAGTCGCTCCGTAATATGGAGGCGAGGGTAAAGCGATTGGACCTACCAAAGGAGGAGGTCGCAAAGGAGAAGGCGAAGCTCGAAGGCTTTGCTTTCGATGAAAGCATTCGCCCAGGTAGTGAGGTGGAAAAACGTATCAAGGTGATTGGCAAGTCGAGACAACCGCTCGCCAGCACTCCTGTCTTTGCCACTATTTATGATAAAGCGGTCAATGATGCCGCTTTGAGTATAGGGGCTTTCCCATGGCTTCCTACTGTGAGTGTACTACTGATCGAGAATAACTTAGAGGGAGCCCTCTATGGGGCTCGGGCTCCACTCCGTCTGAGGGGGGTAGGGGTAGCCGAAGCTGCACCAATGGAGATGAGTAAGCAGGCAGCCCTAGATGAAGTGGTGGTTACCTCAGCACCTGAGGAGCCGGCTCTCCGCACCAACTTTGCCGAGACAGCCTACTTCTCGGCACTCCTCGAGACCGACCAAGAGGGCGAGCTACTCCTGAAGTTCAAAGCCCCCGACACGCAAACTAAGTATGTCGCTTACCTCTATGCCTTTAACGACAATCTCACCGAAGAGGTGCTAGATAATACCACCCTAGAAGTCTACTCGCCACTCAGTATAGAGCTTTCCACCCCACGTTTCCTTGTGTGGGGCGACCGCCTCGACGGCTCTGCTCAGATACGCAATACTGGTGACCAAAGCTGCACAACCACCTATGTGATTACCTCTGGTGCCGAGCTATTGGCTGAGGGAACGATAGAGGTGCCAGCCCACGAAACGGTTAGCGTCCCCTTTAGCACCACCGCTCCACAAGCAGCAGAGCTCCAATTGCAGGCAAAGATCACTTCGGACGAACTGAGCGATGGACTAGAGCGGGTGATTCCGCTGATCAGTAACCTCTCCACCTACACGGTGGCACTCCCCATTTCACTCTACAAGGAGTCGCAAGTGACCCTTACCCCACCTAAGCAAGAGCTCGCTAGCAGTGACCTGATGCTCCAGCTTTACTTCGATCCTATCCAATTGCTTCTAAGCAAATTGGCCATTAGCCATAGGGAGAGTCTCAAGAACGACCTCTCACTCTTTGGAGAGCTCCACTTCTATAGCGTTTACAGCCGTCTCCATAGTTACCTCAAGTCGAATCCCGAGCTAGCAGTGCGGCTACAGAAGGATGCTAAGGAGCTGAGCTTGATTAAAGAGAAGCCAGCACACTGGAGCGACCGAATAGCCGACCCTCAGACCTTGGCTAGTTTCTACCAATTCATCACCAACGAAAAGGCACTTACAGAGCGACTAGCTCAGATAGAGAAGAGCATTCAGAGCCGCGCCGTCTCGGGTGGAGGCTTCCGCTATAGTCTTAAGACGTTGCACGCCACTCCTTGGCTCACCCATTATATCCTAGAGCAACTAGGAGGCTTGGAGGTGACCAATCCGGAGTTGCAAAAGAGTCTACAAGTCTCTCTCCCTTACTTGGCTAAGGAGCTACAAAAGGAGGGTAGCTACTACCGAGACTTCGTTGCCTTTGCACTCATTGCGCACCAATATAGCTACCCACTGCCCGACTTTGGCGAACCGATGAAAAAGCAAGTGGACGCTCTCCGAAAAGGCTACCAATCTGCCAGCAATAGCACGATGCTACGATTTGCGGAGTACAGTCGGATCTACGACCAACCCGAGGTCTACGCCCAGGTGCGTCAGTTCATCAAGGAACGCAGTGGCTACACCTTTAATGACGATGAGAAGCTCACCCTCATGCTCTTCCTCAATCAAGATGAGCCAGAGGTGAGCCAAGAGGTGGTGAAGTTTGCCTTGCAGGTGAAGCAAAATGCCATTTGGTACGACCAAGCGATCGTGCGGGTGGCACAGCTGATCCTGGATAAGGTGACCCCCACCACCATTAGCGATCGTGCCACACTCACCATCAATGGCGAGCGCTACCAGCTTTCGCCTACGGAGCGAGTGACCGGCACCCTAGCAGTGCGGTACCCCGCCAAGGAGGGGTCGCTTACACTCACCTGGAGTGGTATTCAGAGCGATTATATCTTTGGTGGCCTCTCTTATCTCGTGATCGAACCGAGTGCTAAGGTCACCCCAACGGGTAAGCAGCTGACGATTGAGAAACAGCTCTACGTCCGCAAGGTCGATAGCAACGGGAAGGAAGGCTTTACCCTAGCTACCAACGTGCAGAAGGGCGATAAGCTGATAGTCCGCTACCTCCTTGAGGCAAAGCAAGACCTCAGTCTGGTCACCATACAAGACCCTCGCCCAGCTGCGGCCGAGATGGGCTACGACTTTGAAGGCTTCCGATTGGCAGACCGCCTTTGGTTCGACTATAGTCGTCGCGACAATCACGACCGACTTTATATCGACTACCTACCACGCGGACGTCATCAGATAGAGCTCGAGGCGGTCGCTACCCAGAGCGGTCACTTCACCTACGGCCCCGCCCAGATCCAGAGCTACTACGCCCCCGAGTACGCCGGTAACTCCTCTGGTGGCTCCCTCGAAGTGGCGAGATAGCACCGCAACACATAGATATAGTAAACGACCCTTGTGGCTGCACCCCTGCAATCACAAGGGTCGTTGGTTTTGGACCCCTCGTAACCCGCCAGTCTTTGGCTCTGGGGGAGGGCGAGTCTTGACTGGGGGTTAGCTGAATGGCACCCTGTCGGGTGCTGTGGAGCTACTTATCGGACAAGTTGAAAAACGCTTTTATATCTTGCTATAAATCAGATGGTTAGAAAGGCGAAAACTGAGATGCAACTAAGCAATTGCTTAGTTGCATCTCGGCAATTGCTTAGTTGCAACTCGCCGATCGCTTAGTTGCAACTCCACTTTTGCTCTGCTACGGGAGGGTTAAGGATCGGACAAATTGGAAGAGGAAGGTACAAAAAAAAGGACCTCGGTGGGGAGGTCCTTTTTGATGGGTGATAAGGTTTGATGACTACTCGTGGTTGTCGTCCTTATGGCCATATCCGTATCCGTAGCCATATCCGTATCCATAACCGTAGCTCTTGACAAAGATGGAGTTATTGGTGTTGATGTCGTTGAGTATTAGGCTCATGCTGGATAGTTTCTGGTGGTCGGCGAGGTAATTAATATACTCCACATCGCGCTTATTGGTCTTATCGGATCGCAGTATATAGAGTGTATGATCCACTACGCGACTGAGTACCAAGCTATCTACCACTGGACCAACAGGGGCGGAGTCGACTAGGATATAGTCGTAGTGCTTCCGGAAGGTATCAAATACCTCCTCTAGCCTAGGCCTAGCGAGTAGCTCGGTAGGGTTGGGTGGGATAGCACCCGCATTGATGATATCTAGGTTGGGGTACTCATCTAGGTGCTGTATGAAGTGTATTGGATCTGTTGAGGAATCATTGAGTAGGTCGGTCATACCGCCTAGAGATGCATTTTTGATCCCAAAGGTACGCTTCAGCTGAGGGTTACGGATATCTAGCCCCACGAGTAGCACTTTATACTGAAGTGCTGAGAGCGAGATGGCTAGGTTGCTGACTACAAAGGTCTTTCCCTCTCCACTCACGGTGGAGGTACACATCAGTACCAATGGTCGCTTATTCTGAGTGAGGAAGCTGAGGTTGGTACGGATATTTCTAAAGGCCTCTGTGGCTACACTATTACCCTCTAGCTGCACCAACAGCTCGGGAAGATCGCCCTCTCCTGAGGCTGATTTTTGCTGAGGTATTCCTCCGGCAATCGGTAGGTTAGTGAGCTTTTTGAGGTCCTCCTCGGTATGTACCTTTGTTTGAGCCAGCTTCCAGAGGTAGATGGCTATGGTGGGTAATACCAAGCCGAGTAACAAGCTAGCGAGATAGATGATTGGCTTCTTGGGGCTAGAGGGCTTGGATGCTGCGAGTGCGCTGTCTACCACCTTGGCACTCTCAAGTGATGAGGCTAGCTCAATGGAGGTCTCTTCCCGGCGGGTGAGTAGCATCAGGTAGAGATTGGAGCGGATAGATCGCTGACGCTCGATATCTGTGCTGATACGCTCAAAGGTAGGCGCTTGCGAGATGCGAGAACTGTAGCGCTGCTCCATTCCCTTCAGGCCATTCAGCTGTATCTGAAGCCCTTGCTTAGCCACGTCTGCGGCCTCTAAGATATTGGTTCGTGCCACATTGAGGTTTTCGGTGAGGCTCTTTACCTTGGGGTGGTCTTTATTGGCTGCCTCTAGCAGACCGTCTCTCTCAAAGACCATTTGATTGTATATCTCCACGGCGGTTTGTAGGGTACCGTCGGTAAACCCTAGGCTACCAGGTATGATTTCGTACTTCCCCTCCTTTGCCTTTAGGTCATTGATAAGGAAAGCGACCAGCTTCAGCTGCGTCTCTGCCTCTGCCCGCTTTTGATCGATCATAGCGGTGGAGGAGACGACTACGCCGAGGTCTTGGTAGCTGGTGACACCTTGGCTCTTCTTTACCTCCTCTAGTTTTTTCTCCGTGGCATTGAGCTCCTCACCGATGAGGTTGATTCGCTCATTGATGAAGTCGTAGGTGCGCTGTGCGGTAGCATTTTTATCGATCGCCCGCTCCCTATTGTATACCTCAATGAGTTTGGAGAGAAAGCGCTCGCCCTTGGCTCTATTCTTGGCGGTAATCCCCAAGACTGCCACAGAGCCTTGCTTATTGGCTCTATCCACTGTGAGCCCGCCCTTCTCGGCATAGTAGATGGCGAGCTTTTGTGGTGATTGTATGGTGACATCAAAGCTGCTGGGGAGCTCCATTTTCCCCTTCTTGTAGCTCTCCCGCTTGGTGATGGAGGCGATGCCTTCGCCCAATACAAAGGTGGCTGGTAGGGAGTCGATGACTATGGCTTCGCCCTTGACATAGTCTGAAGAGATCTTGTACCCCTTGTCGCTAATCGACTCTATGGTGAGCGTAATGGGGGCACCTATTTTACTTAGCCCTACGGGGTCCATGGATATCTCAAAGGGGAGCTCGCTATCCCATACTGTAGTGGTGAGCCCCTTTCGACTGGTCACCTCTACATACTGCTGGCTCTCCTCTATGGTCTTTTGAAGGATCTCACGCGAACCGAGTATCTCTAGCTCGTTATCTACATTGACATTCTTTACCCCCATGCCTAGCTCGGCAAAGTCGAGTCCCTGTATCTGTGGGCTACTTTTATCTTTTTGCTCTAGGAATAGCACCGAGGCCTTGACGGGATACTGTGGGCTGCTACTTTTGATAAATAGCCAGCCGAGGAGCAGGCAAAGCACCAGTGCAATGAGGTAGATGGGCCAATACCTAAAGTAGTCTATTAGGATGCTTAGAATATCCACCTCTTCTTCATTTCCCATTGTCTGTGATGGGCTCATCTCGGGCGCCGCGGGGATATGGGTGGGCTGCTGTGGGTTATTAGGGTTATTATTTATTTGAGTCATAAGCTATGATCGATTTCTGCTTATCGTCTTAATATGGTGACTAGAAGGTTGGCTACTGTAAGTGCAATCGAAGAGATGCTGATCCATACAGTGGTGCCCGAGCTGATGTTGGACGATGAGGCTATGGCATTATTGGGCATCACGTAGACTACATCTCCCTGCTGTAGGTAGTAGTAGGGCGAATTGATGATGCTGGGATCCATCAGATTGACACTCACCAAGGTGGTGGAGCCATCTTTATTCTCCCGAAGTATCTTCACCTGATCTCGTATACCATATATAGTAAGGTCTCCCGCATTGGCGAGTGCCTCGAAGAGATTTACCTTGCCATTGGCCGAAACAAATGCCCCTGGCTTGTGCACTTCACCGAGCACTGAGTAGCGGTAGTTTTGGATCTGGACATTGACGCTGGGCACCTCATTGAGGTAGGTTGTGAGTGCCTTTTTGACCACCTCCTCCGCCTCCCTTAGGGTGAGACCACCGAGCTTCGTGAGCCCTAGCACTGGTAGGTCGACCTCGCCAGAATTATCCACCAAAAAGGTGCGTATTCCATTTTGCACGCTAGAATACTGCTGCTGAGGGTTCCAGTAAATCCCATTGAAGCTTGCCACCAACTCGGGCTTGGAAGCTTGGATATTGACCGTGAGGATATCCTTTGGTTTGATGGTAGCATCTTGGAGAGCACGGGCTTCCGTTTGCATCTTATTCTCCGCATATTGTAGATAGGCAACATCCTTGGTACTGGCACAGCTAGCCAGCAGTAGTAGGAGTAGTGCCAATAGAAGGGTCGAATGCAGTCTCATATCGTTCATTATTAAATTTGAGTTTGAATACAACACACCATACGCAAAAGTAACAATAATAAGTGATATACGGGTATCCTTGAGCGGGGGTTACGCTTTAGAGCGTCGTATCGTATTGCATTTATCTGAGTGTTTATAGGGCGGACTTCTGCGAGATCCTTACTCCATTACCCTCAAAAACTTATATGAGACTGTTGCACGAAGGCGTTATCTAGTGAGACGATATAAAAAGAGTAGGCGGAAAGCTAATTAGCCTTCCGCCTACTTCATTTAGGGTGAACGACGGGGATCGAACCCGCGACAACTGGAACCACAATCCAGGGCTCTACCAGCTGAGCTACGTCCACCATGTCCGACTAGATAATTCTAATCGCGTGGACAAAGATACATAATATTTCTATAATCCAAAAGAAACCACCCTAAAAAATCAGTGGTTCCGCATTTGGTTTCTCTTGACGTGTGGCATCAATGGGAGTGTCTGTGGGGTAAGGACCCTTTCTAATGCGTAGCCCTTGTATTGCGAGTGGTTTTTGGTCAGGCAGTAAAAAGTAATAGGGCTCATAGAAACCTATGAACCCTATTACGAGTGTTAATGTGTCTCTGTCGCTAGAGCTTTACACGACCTGTAATATCCTTTTGCCCTGCTGGGGTATCTTGGTCTTGGTCGTGAAGGGGAGCATATTTCCCATCAGGAATGTCAGAAAGGATAAAACCATTTGCTTTGCGTGCAGCCACTATGTTGTCGGAAAGGGCTGTTGCTACTGCATTTGCTACCAAGTTAAGTAGCATACTACTGGTGTTGGCCACCTTGCAATCTACGGTAACATCAGCACTTCTCTGAAAGAGCACTTTATTATCCTTGGTAGATTTTAAGATGTATTCAATATTCACATCCATAGTATTTGTAAGCACAATCTTCTGCCACTTATTTATTACAGTAAAGAGCACGGCGTCAGCTGTGAACACGTTATTGAATGGCTTTAGACTACCGTCAATAAATAATTCAGCATCTTCTGCGCTTTCACTTTGTAAAAGTTCTTGAGCTAATAGTGGTGAAAAGACGTAGTATCCTCTCTCTACAAGAGGGTGGAAAAGTGAGGCATACACCGCCTCTTTAGCCTCTACTTTATTTGTCTTATTGATCGGAGGCATTACTAGTATGCTTAAAGGTTTCTGGGCATATAGCTCTTTGTATACCTCCCCTTTCTTGCCATAGTTGGCAGTAAGCCCACATGATGAAAGTAGCAATAGCAAGCTCAGAAGCGAAGCTATTGAAAAGGCTAGTCTATTGTAGTGAGTTTTCATTTTTCAAACTGCTTAATTATCCTTGTAATAAATACTTTGCTCTCTGGGTATAGCTCAATCTCTTTTTTTAGGAGCTGTAGTCCCTCTTCTCTTTTCCCCTGTTTGATAAGGAGATACCCATATTCTGCACATATTCCAGGTTGGACCATTTTTCGAGTGCCATTTGGGGTGTTTATAAGGCGTTCGTACTCTTTAATAAGGTGCTCTTCGCTTTTGGGCGTTCTGTCCTTAGTGAAAGTATGAACAGCATTGTCATAACCGTACCAAGAATATAGGGTTTTTGTAGTGCTACAGCTACAAAGGGAAAGTGTAAAGATTACTGGTAGCAAAAAAAGAATTAAACGTTTCATGTTTATCGTAGCTCTATCAATTTGGTTTTTCTAGTTGATAAAAATATCTTGCCACTATAGAGCACCCTTCCCTCTTTGCTCTTAACAGCAATGGAATAAGTGCCTGGCTTAAGATAAAACTGTGGCTTCTTCCCCTCGCTCCCTTTTGTCTGTATTACCTTTGTCTCTGTGGGGTTACTACCATTAATGGTTACTACCACGGTTTCTTTAACAAGGGTCTTGTTGTCGCTAATTATCTTTAAATAGGCCTCATCAGCCAAGCCCCCTGTTGCGGAATTTACGGTGCCACAGGAAAGGAGAGCGACTGCTAGTATGGCACTCAATGCGAGGCCAATCCAATTCAAATGCTTCATTTTTTTATCTTATTTCTTGTATATAATAATCCGAGAGCTTAGAGCCGTCAATAGCTCCTTCGACGATATTGACTATGGAGAACTCAGTCATCGGAGTGTCTCCCAAGGTCATTTGCACCTCAATGGCTCCCACTTTTTTACCTGGAAGTTCAATCATAGCACCTGTCTGAGGGTTCTTCACCCTTTTTCCTTTTGCGTAGATGTCAAATCTATCGCCTGCAACTAGTCCTTGAGAGGCTCCACCAGCAATGATAGTTCCATCGTCATCCATGGAGATTATATAGGTGCGCCAAGGCTTGTCTGCACATTTATTGATAATGTTCTCTACTAGCTGATCTATAGCAGCAGAAATTGCTTTGTCGGCTAGAGAAGCATCATACCCACTTACGCCCCCCATTCCTAGAGTGGACTTGCTAGTGGTATTGGCATACCCTTTAGCCTCCTCAGAATAGGTCGCGACCCCCGTAGCAACATCAACCAGCCTAAGGCTCACTCCAGCCTCTACCTGCTGGGTCTTTTTGGCAGTTAAAAGGCCTACTTCGCCAGAAGTCTTGCGTCCGAATTCTGTTACTGAACCGAGGATCACATAGTCGGCAGTTACCTTGTTGTCGTTGTTGCCATCGGCAATCTCTTTTGCGATTGCTTCGGCATCAGAGCGCTCAACGAGGATAAATTTACCTGAAGCGATTAATTTTGCAGTTAAGATGTCTTGAGCCTGCTTGGCGATAGGATCATTCTCACGATCATAAAAGATGCCCTTGCCATACTGGGTCTCATTAGAAAACCTCCCGATAGCGACTTTCCATTTTAAGCTCCTTCCTTCATTTTCTTGACCATAGAGGTGTAGACCTCCAGATAGAAGGAGTAGAAAGACTATCCATACACGATACGATACATTTCTCATAAGTACTTAATTATATGATTTGTGTTTCTTATTTCCTTGTGCAAGTTACCACTTTTTTGGAAATTGAACACATTAATGTCCTAACTTATTAAATTGATTTAAGTGATTTCTTTATTGGAGTAATGGAGCGCCTTATTAGGAGGACGAAGGGGGTGGCGGTGGAGATTCGGGGATTCGGAAAATTATGTGTACTTTTGTGCAGTATAATAAGGAGTTTGATAAGTCACTGAACGTATGGAGTACAATAAAGAGGCAGAAGGGATATTGCAGAGAATCGATAAGATGGCTGACGACTTGCAGCGACTTCGTAGAGAGGTGGCTCAGCTCCTTGTGAAGCATACCGAGCTATGTGCCAAAGGCGAGTCGAATGAAGCTGGTTCCGCAGAAGCACCTAGTGGTGAGCGAAGTGAGATATCCTGTATCTCGAGCCTTGAGGAGCTCTTTGCACGGGACTTTGAGAGTGATGACGAGCCGACGGAGCATGAGCCAATCGCTTTTGAACCAGTTGGCGAGCCGATAAAGAACGAAAAGGAGAGTAGCGACTCTCTGGACGACCTCTTCGTTAAGGCTGGCTCGGAAGAGGCGATGGAGGATCTTTTTGAGGCACGTAAGGGCTTTGACCTGCTCTCCAATCTGACCATTGCGGACCGCTATCTCTTTGCTAATGAGCTGTTTTATGGCGATCAGGCGGAGTTGGAGGATATGTTGCGTGAGATGGAACCTCTGAGCAGTATGGCCCATGTGGAGAGCTATCTCTACGATGTGCGTAAGCTGGGACGTGATGAGGAGGTGGTGAAGCACCTATTGGAGTTTGTTCAGGAGCATCGTTGTAAGTAACAAGCCTATGGTCTACCCACTAGTCGTCATACCTACCCCTGTGGGGAATATGGAGGATATTACCCTGAGAGCGTTGCGACTGCTGAGGGAGGCGGATATGGTCTATGCCGAGGATACGCGGACCACTGCCAAACTCTTTCAGGTGCACGATATACAGTCACCGCTCAAGAGCTTTCATATCCACAATGAGCACTCTGTAGCGGGGGAATTGGCAAGTAGAGTGGAGCGTGGCGAACGGGTAGCTTTGGTCTCGGATGCAGGTACGCCTGGGATTTCCGATCCTGGCTTTATGGCGGTGCGGGCCTGCTTGGAGCGGGGGCTTGAGGTGACTTGTCTGCCAGGGGCAACTGCTTTTGTACCTGCTTTGGTGGGTTCGGGTTTGCCTTGTGAGCGCTTCTTTTTTGAAGGTTTCTTGCCGAATAAAAAGGGGCGGAAGACGCGGATAAAGGCACTAGTGGAGCGAGACGTCACAACGGTCCTCTATGAATCACCAAAGCGCTTGGTGAAGCTACTGGGGGAGTTGCAAGAGATTGTGGGCGGTGACCGCCAAGTGGTGGTTGCTCGTGAATTGAGTAAAAAGTTTGAGGAGTTCCACCGCGGAAGTGTGTCGGAGCTTCAGAGTTATTTTGAGGAAAATGAGCCACTAGGCGAGATAGTGGTGATGGTCGCCCCCCAAGAGAAGCAGGAGAGCGTCCATGTGAATAAGTATAAAGAGCATAATTTTAGATAACAAACAGTATGAAACATCTTTTTTCATTGGCGACTATCGCCGCAATTGTTATGGTAGGTCTGTCCTCTTGTGACGGTAAGGGCTCGTCCTATACCAAGCTACAGCAGAGCTACGATTCGCTCCTAGTTCAGAACACCCGTAGCCAGCAGGAGTTGGAGAGTGTGCTGGGACTAGTAATGGATGTGGAGCAGGAGATCAATAAAGTTTCGAATGCTGAGAATAAACTCCGTATGGGGCAAGCAAGTGGTGAATTTACTGAGAACGACCGTGAGCAGCTCCTCTCGGATGTCCGCTCTATGACTGCCTCTTTGGAGAAGAATAAAGAGGAACTAGCAAGAAAACTGGAGGATCTGAAGCGCAAGGATATCAATATCTCTGCCCTCAATAAGAAGATCAATATGCTGCAGCAACAGATTGTACAGAAGGAGAATGCCATTGCCCACATGACGCAGTTGCTAGCCTCTAAGGACTCTTTGATCTTGCAACAGGGTCAGCGAATCAGTGAGCTAGATGAGACCACTGGTGCTCAGGAGACGACGATTGCCCTACAGGACAAGACCATCTCGGATCAAGATCGCAAGCTACACCGAGCACACTACTGCTTTGGTACTCACGAGGAGCTGAAGGAGCAAAACATCATCAGCAGTCGCTTCTTGCGCTCCGATAAGGTGCTTCCTGAGGGATATAATAAGGACTATCTCATCACCATTGATATCCGTGAGGTGAGGGAGATTCCTCTATTTGCGCCTAAGGCCAAGGTGCTTACCGAGCACCCAAGTAGCTCGTACGAATTGATTAAGGATGGTAATAAGAATATGATCCTCAAGATTAAGGACGTCGATAGCTTCTGGAGCTTAGGTCGCAACTTAGTGGTAGAGGTGAGTCTATAAACCAAGGTGTACAAGACCATACTGATAGACCTAGACGATACGCTCTGGGCCACTCAGCAAAATAATAAGGAGGCTATCCATCAGCTCTACCTCGAGGAGGGGTGGGCTGGTGGATATGCCTCCTTTGACCATTTTTGGTCGGTCTATTGGCCGAGCAATGAAGCTCTGTGGCATCAGTATCGACACTCGGAGATTACTAAGTACGAGCTTACAATAGAGCGATTTCGCCGACCACTCGAGGCTATTCGACACTTTACAGAGGAGGAGATCCTCCGTTTCAATGACCGCTTTTTGCACCTCTCTTCGCATAAGGAGGGGGTGGTAGAGGGAGCTATTGAGCTACTTCAATATCTCAAAACCCTCTATAAGGTGGTGGTGGTCTCTAATGGCTTTACAGAGGTACAGTGGCGTAAGATGGAGGTGTCGGGCATTGCTCCCTATATCGATGCGACAGTGCTGAGTGAGGAGGTGGGGATCAGCAAGCCCTACAAAGGGATATTTGACCAAGCACTCAGCAAAAGCGGTACTAGAAGAGGTGAGGCGATCATGATAGGCGATAGTTGGGACGCCGATATTTTGGGCGCTCAGAATGCCAAGCTACCCAGTATCTGGTTCAATCCAGAGCAGCTTCCTTTTCCAGAGCAGTCGCTACGCTATCCAGTCACTGAGGTGACTCGACTTGATGAGATTCCGGCATTACTACGGCAAACGATATGAAAAAGAAGATAGTATTCTCCACCCTTCTACTCTTTTCGCTCGTGATGATGAGTGGGGTAGAGCCTCATAGGCAAGGCCGCGAGCTTCCTGATGAGGTGCCTGTAGCTGAGGTGGATAGTTGTGCCTTGCTCTATAGTCAGTTGGGCTTGGAGGGGAAGGTGAGTCCGAAGGCTTTTAGAACCGCCTATCACGGCTACTACAAGGTGACGCAGCGACACAAGGAGCTGCTTACGCTTATTGACTTCACCAAGCCCTCCAATAGTGAGCGCCTCTATGTGATCAATATGGCGGAGGGCACGATGCTCTTTGAGAGTGTGGTGGCACACGGTCGGAATAGCGGTTCGCTCTACGCCACTGACTTCTCCAATCGGAGCAATAGCCACCAAAGCTCGCTCGGCTTTTACCTTACAGGGGAGACCTACAGGGGGAGTAATGGTTACTCACTTCGGCTTGATGGGCTGGAGAAGGGCTTTAATGACAATGCCCGAGCTAGAGCCATCGTGATTCACGGGGCTAAGTATGCCAATCCCTCTATTTGCCGAGGGGGACAGCGACTGGGTAGGAGCTTCGGTTGCCCTGCCTTGCCGGAGCAGCTTAATCGTCCGATAATTGATGCGATCAAAGGGGGCAGTGTTCTCTTTATCTATGCCGAAGATCCCAATTACCTCTCCCAAAGTCAGTTGGTGGGGGAAGGCAATTCTGCCCATCTGAGTTAGCTCTATTCGGTGATGGATTACCTATTAGTCGCCTTAGGAGGTGCCTTTGGTGCCTTCTCGAGATATGGGCTTTCGTCGCTTTGGTCCACGCACATCACTACCGCTCCATCGTGGAGTGGCACGCTACTGATCAATGTAGTTGGAGGGTTCCTCATCGGGGTGTTTTATGCCCTTTCGCAGCAAGAGGGTGCCACGTGGGGTGGGTGGAGCCTGCTCCTGATAACTGGCTTTTGTGGCGGTTTTACCACCTTCTCCACCTTCGGGCTAGAGCTCTTCCACACCCTCTCAGAAGGGCATTACCTCTCGGCACTCCTCTATGTGCTCCTCTCCGTACTTCTCACCCTCCTAGCCGTAGCCGGAGGCATCTCAATCATTGGCATCAAACATTAACTGGTAGATATAGAAACTCCGCCACCTGTAGGCTTAGACCTATAGGTGGCGGAGTTGTTAATTATGCTCCTGAGAGAGGGGATTACTCCTCCTCGTCGGTGTGGTGAGCCTCGATGAGTGCCTCTTGGATATCTCCAGGCACTAGTTCGTAGCTTGCAAACGTCATGGTGAAGGAAGCTCTACCGCCGGTAAGCGAACTGAGGGCAGTGGAGTAGTTGGAGAGCTCCTTTAGAGGTACCTTAGCCTTGATCTCCTCATAATCGGCCTTACTATCCATACCCATGATGATGCCTCTGCGTCCCTGTAGATCGCTCATCACATCACCCATATAGTCGGCAGGCACCGCTACCGTTACGTCGTAAATCGGCTCCAGAATCTTAGGCGCTGCATTGCGGAATGCCTCATTGAAGGCGTTGCGACCGGCTAGCATAAAGGAGACCTCATTACTATCTACAGGGTGCATCTTACCATCATAAACGATCACACGCACGTCACGGGCATAAGAGCCGGTTAGTGGCCCTTGCTCCATACACCCCATAATTCCCTTAAGGATAGCTGGCATAAAGCGGGCATCGATGCTACCGCCCACAATGCTATTCACAAAGACTAGCTTGCCACCCCACTCGAGTGGAATCTCCTGAGTCTCCTTAGGATTGATCTTGAACTCCTGGCCATTAAACTTATAGACGCTCTGCAATGGTTGACCCTCGGTATAGGGCTCTAGGATCAGGTGAACCTCACCGAATTGACCAGCACCACCTGACTGCTTCTTGTGGCGATAATCGGCACGAGCTGTCTTCGTGATGGTCTCACGATAAGGGATACGAGGCTCAAGGTACTCAATCTCAATCTTCTCATTATTCTCCAAGCGCCACTTCAGCGTACGTAGGTGGAACTCTCCCTGTCCGTAAACGATCAACTGGCGGAGCTCCTTGCTATGCTCAATGATCCAGGTAGGATCCTCATAGTGCATACGGTGCAGTGCCTCACTCATCTTCTCAGAGTCGGCCTCATTCACCGCCTTAATGGCACGGCGATACTTAGGAGCTGGGTACTCCATTGGTGGGAAGGTATAGCTAACGCCCTTGGCATTCAGTGTATTCCCCACACGTACATCCTTTAGCTTCACCACCGCGCCGATATCTCCTGCATGAAGGACACTTACTTTGGTACGGTTACCACCTTGTGGTGTAAAGAACTGGGTGAGTCGCTCCTTGGACTCGTTACGGTCTTGATTCACAAGGTCAACACCCTCTGTAAGGGTACCACTCACCACCTTGAAGTAATCAACCTGACCGATATGTGGCTCCATAGCACTCTTAAAGAAGTAGAGCGATACAGGAGCATTAGAGTCGGGCTTCACCTCTGTGCCGTCACTAGCTACGATAGGCTTTACTTTCTCTGTAGTAGGCACTACATTCCCTAGGAATTCCATCGTCCTCCGAACGCACATATCCTTCCCTGCACTCACGCAGAATACTGGGTACATATCTCTATTGATAAGGCCTTGGCGGATTCCTTCGCGCATCTCATCCTCTGTGAGGGTGCCAAGCTCAAAGAACTTCTCCATCAATGTCTCGTCATTTTCAGCTGCCGCCTCAATCAGAGCTTGCTGATACTCCTTCGCCTTATCCATTAGCTCATTAGGGATATCTAGCACCTCAGGCTTGCCACCCTCTGGTCCCCACTGATAGAGTTTCATCTTCAGCACATCCACAATCTGATTGAAGTTAGGCCCTGTAGTCACTGGGAATTGTACTGCTACTACCTTAGTACCGTAGTGCTCTCTGAGCTGATGATAGCTATTCTCAAAGTCGGCCTTTTCGTGATCCAGCTGATTGATGATAAAGATTACCGGTTTTTGGAAACGGCGGGTCTGCCTAAATTGATTGATCGTCCCCACCTCTAGCCCTTGCTGAGCATTGATCACCATCAGGGCACAGTCAGTCACGTAGAGTGCACTTACCGTACCGCCGATAAAATCGTCCGAACCAGGACAGTCTATAAAGTTGAGTTTCTTATCTTGCCACGGTACAGAAAATACACTAGTAAATACTGAGTAGCCATAATCCTTCTCCACAGGGAAGTAGTCACTCACTGTATTGCCAGCCTCTACTGTACCGCGGCGCTGAATAGCGCCAGCCTCAAAGAGCATCGACTCTATCAGCGTGGTCTTACCAGAGCCCGAGCTACCGAGTAGAGCGATGTTGCGGATCTCATTTGTCTGAAATTCCTTCATGTTGTTCGTTTTTTAGATGGTTTGTATATTCTTGGTTTTCTGTATTCAGTTTGGTTGCGAACGGTCATTATATACGGTCTTCCCGCTATTTGATGATGCTTTTTCCTTCCGCTCCACAAGTTACGTAATTATTACGATATTTCCAATAGCTACCCTTCCTAACACCGCAAGTTATTTCCTTTTGTAAGTTGTTACACATATATAATATATATAGGCTGTCAGACGAAGGTGATTTGAGGTGTCTCTTTAGAAATTTGTGCAGGAGTTACGCATTAGAAACGACTATTGTACGAATGATGATATACAATCTGTTGAGGATAATGGCGTAAGGACCTCGGCAGAGGT
>OLQN01000130.1_pt1 | contig 63514 bp, 83 predicted proteins | sample 1673181 | NCBI WGS metagenome assembly OLQN01 (sample SAMEA3136763, study PRJEB25190) | human gut metagenome | biome: human gut; feature: human-associated habitat; material: faeces | place: Austria | collected 2013
ACGCTTTGAAGCCCGTCGCCAAGAGGATTTGAACCTCCGACCCCTCGCTTAGGAGTTCTCCCTGTTGTTTTGAAGCACTTGGAATCCTCCGGTACCAAATGACCGCTTGACGCTGTAACTACGGGCATTCTACGAATTAAACAGATACTTTCTTCTGCTTTAACCGGTATCTCGCATCCACTTGTGGAACGGTATCCGTTAGCAGGATGTTAGCAACTTAAAGTCCGTAAAATTGCCTAGTCATTCCAACCCTCTCGTTGGAGAATTGGATACTCGAATGAATCAGCACTAACCACTAAGGAATCCATGTCCTGTGAATCTGTCGGACATGGATTCCTGCTCTTTGTAAACCTATTTCCTACAGCCCCAGAAGGAACTATAAAATAATCCATACTTTATAATTTCCAAGTTTCAATTATATATAAAGTATAACATAAACATAGCTTTCTAGTAACCCATAATGGCAGCAAACTAGATTGCTGCCATTATGGGTTAGTTTGGTTCCAACCAACTGTCGAAGGAGCTTTTGGATACCCGAATGGCTCTGCCGACGCGGACATACTTGAACTGCCCGCTCTTCACGAGTGCATAGGCAACCTTTGGGCTAATATCCAGCATTTTGCAGATTTCACCCACCGTATAGGTTTTCTTCTCTTCCATTTCCTTGCTCATGTTTCATCCCTCCTTAGTATCATCCATGCCTATTCGTTGTTTATAAAAAGCCCTGCAAACTGGTAACCCGCAGAGCCGTGAAACCATGATTCTGTTTAAGTGGATAACTATCTAGCGGCAGACACACTTCCTGCCAGCCACTCCTGCACCATCTGGGCATTTACTTTCAGGATTTTTGCGATTCTATCTACTGCCATGCCGTCCTCCGCCATGCTTCTTGCGGTTTCTCTCTTCTCATCCATTCTTGCTTCATCGCAAAGCTGTTCCATTTCCTTGCACATATGTTCCACTCCTTTCTCGGTCTCTTTCAGCTCGTGCACGCGGTCGGCCAAGGCTCCCGCCTGCATCTCTTTCGCTTCCTTCGCTCGGAAGTCGTGCATCAGTCTTCCAAGTTCACCGCCATCGTCCTTGCTCGAATCCGTATCAAAAAGACTCTGCGAGCTAATAACCCGCAGAGCCATAAAACCGTGAACCTATCAAAATAGTTTTCTATCTTGCGGCAGACACACTTCCTGCAAGCCATCCCTTGACGGTTTCGATGTTGACCTTGATGATTTCCGCTATCTCCTCGGCACTCATCTTCCTGTCAGCGAGAGAATATGCTACCGCTTTTTTCTCTTCCATTCTTCCTTCCTTTACGCCTTCCAGACGCAGGGCTTCCATTTCCTTGCACATATGTTCCACCCCTTTCTCGGTCTCTTTCAGTTCGTGCACGCGGTCGGCCAAGGCTCCCGCCTGCATCTCTTTCGCTTCCTTCGCACGGAAATCGTGCATCAGTCTTCCAAGCTCGCCGCCATCGTCCTTGCTGGAATCCATATCAAAAAGACCCTGCGGGCTGGTAACCCGCAGAGCCATAAAACCGTGAAGCTGTTTATGCGGCTAACTATCTTGCCGCTGTTGTGCTTGCGAGCCAGCTCTTTACTGTTTCAATATTTACTTTTATAACCTCGGCAATATCCTCAACGCTCATTTTCTTTTCAGCGAGGGAGTAAGCCACATTCTTCTTCGTTTCAAGTTCTCTTTCATCGCAAAGCTGCTCCATTTCCTTGCACATATGTTCCACCCCTTTCTCGGTCTCTTTCAGTTCGTGCACGCGGTCGGCCAAGGCTCCCGCCTGCATCTCTTTCGCTTCCTTCGCTCGGAAGTCGTGCATCAGTCTTCCAAGCTCGCTTCCATCGTCCTTGCTGGAATCCACGTAGATGAAGTGCTCCTCGTCCCCGAACTCCTTGCCGTTCTCGCGGATTATCCGGTCGATATGGGCTATCGGAAGTCCGCATCCAAGCGCGTCCTTTAAGGTGACAAATATCACGTAGGTCTCCGGGAGCTTATCGAAGTTCTTTCCCGTATCCAGCACATTCGAGTCCATCATCCCAAGATGGTATCTGGCACGTTTCGGGTGCGCTCCCTCATCGTCCTGCTGTATCTCGACGTTTATGACGCGTCCGCTTCCATCCTTTGCCACGCAGTCCAACACGACACCCCTGCCGTGCATGTTTCTGAAATCCATCTGCGTCTCATTGTCGATGACGGTCAGTTCTTTGTCTTCCAGAATAATTCTAAGGACATACTCGCAGGCATTCTTATCTTTGAATACGTTCCGCGCGAGAATATCGCTCATCACGGTCAGGTTCTTAATCGTTTCCTTGTATCTCTCCTTATGCAAAAGCATCGTTTCTTCCTGATTCATCGGTGTTAACCACCTCCTGTTCGACTCACAAGAAGGTATCAACCATCTTGCTATATATATATTTTACAAGAAAGCCGGTAAACATTCAAGACTTGTATTTTCCCCGCCGAAAGGGCAAAATCCTGCGGCTTGCGCGGAGTGGCCGGGGTTTGGGGCAGCGCCCCATTTCAGCAATCTCCGTGCATATAATGAGCGGTCGCGGTGCCCGGCGGGAAAGCCCCTCGCTTTTCCTGCGTCCGGCGCATCGCGGCAGCGAAGGCGAATGCACGGAAGTCGGAGCCGGTCAACTTTTCCGTTCCAAATGTTTCCGTCAATCCGCCTGCGGATTTATGAAAGATTTGTGGGCGGGATGGTTGAGGGGCGAATCCCTCTACCCAGATGAGAAAAGGGTCAACGTTCGCAAATAGGCGCAAATGGGTTCATTTGATGCTAAATGGTGTCTTTTTCTATCATCGGCATCCGTGCATTTGGCAGTTTCTACCTGCATGTTCGTGTATAGGGCAGAGGGATAGAAAAATAGCCTGCGTTATAATCTGTCCCCAAGGAGACGGCATTCTTGCCGCTTCAAAAAGCAGGAAATCGGAAAAGAAAGGATGATGCCACATGGCTCAGGATTTCGGCGATGACATGGGAAACGCCCTCCTAAACTTCGTCACAAGGCAGACGGAGAACTACTTGCGGTTCGGACGTGGCAGGGAACGTGCTTTTGACTGGTGGCAGCGCCATTATAAGAAGGAGGGGAACACTCCCGAGCAGGCAAAAGCAATGGCTGAGAAGCAATCCTCTCGTGAGCAGGTGGTCGTGCCCTTTGGTACTTCCGAGGAAGCCGCCTACTATGCGCAGGTATGCCGCGAGAATGGTACCTATGCCGCCGCCTACACGGACAAACAGGGAAACGGATTCCTTGCCTTTGCCAAGGAGGATGCTAAGACCGTCGCAGTCCGGGTGCAAGCGCGTGAAATCGGAAGATGGCATCACGACCCTCTGGGAGCCTTCCGCCCTTTCCCGGTGCGACGGTCTCACTCCACGCGATTCCAATGGTATTGATGTGTCCGAGGACTTTTCGCTCACCTGCTATGAAGGATTCCGCCACGCGGCCACGCGAGAGACGCGCACGAGTATTGTGACCACGCTCTTGCTTGTGCTGGAAGAAGTGGAAAAGGAGGATGCAGATGGCAAATAGCGCGAACCCGGAAATCAATAAGAAGATTGCCACCTCGGCGCTCGGCACCCTCGTCATCGCCACGGTCTTTTTCTATCTCGGTGACCGCTATGCCGAAACCCTCGTCACCTATCCGGGGCAGATTTTCGACCATTTGAGCGATGCATTCCTTTCCATGTGGCAGACCATAAAGGATGCACCGTTTGCCCTCGATATGACCAGTAACTCCCTGCTGTTTGGCGGGGCTTGCTTTCTCATTATCTGGATGATTTGGCTTCGCTACGTGGCGTTCATCGGAAACTATCGTTCCGGCGAAGAATCCGGTTCCGCCCGCTGGGGCACTTTGAAGGAAGGAAAGAAGTTTAAGGACTTGCAGACCGAAGATAACAATCTTCTCTTCACCAAGAACTTCGGCCTTGCCCTGCACCGTCCCAAGTTCGACCCGGAATATGACCGCAAAGGGTGCGAAGCTCGCCGAGCATAGGAACAAATCCGACGTTTCCCAGCAGGTGACCGTGCTCACGCCGAAGCTCTCGACAAGCGCTGTGGGCGATGCGGACAATAGCAAGTCCGTCACCGCTGAGGGTGATGTTACCGTTACCGATTATGTCCGTTACACCGGGCTTACCGCCGGGCAGACCTACACGCTCACGGGAACCCTTATGGACAAGTCCACCAAGAAGGCTTTCGTGGATGCCGACGGCAACCCCGTCACCGCGACTGCTGAGTTCACGGCGGAAGCCGAAAGCGGTACCGCGACCGTGACCTTCACCTTCAATGCCAGCAGCATCAAGACCGGCACCAAGCTCATCGCCTTCGAGACCCTTTCCACGAACGGTATCGAGATTGCCGACCACAAGGATATCAACGACATGTTATCGGATGGATAACCGTGCCGGGGACGGATATCAACCATCCCATCCTGCAAGCCCACGCATCTGACCCGGATTACTACCTGCATCACGATATCTACCGGAACTACAATCCCTTGGGTGCGCTCTATCTCGACGCAGAATGCGAGAAGGAGGGCTTTCAAAGTCCGAATGCCGTCATCCTCGGACACAGCCTGACCCTCGGGAACGCGGTCACCTGTTTCGGCAACATCCAACGGTATAGCGATAAATCCTTCGCTTCTGAGCATCAGACTGTACTCATCCAAACCCCAAACACCAAGATGCGCTACACCGTGCGCTTCGCGAATATCGTGAAGGGATGGGAGCCGACCAAACGGACGGTCTTTGCCGGTGATTCGGATTTTCGGAACTGGTACGATTCCTCGCGGGAATATGCCGCCATGGTACTCGATACCGATTCCGAACCGAATCAGGTCATCTCCCTCGTCTCCTGCTCCTATAACTTCTGGAAGCAGAATGAGCGGACGGTTGTGACCACCAGTATCGACCAAAAACAAGCGCAAACGGAAACTGTTTCGACCGAATCCCCTCAGACTGGCTCTGATGCCGAATAAGGGCAGGTTTCAATCCGTCCGCACCTACGCTACAAACGTACCGTCAAGACCCCGCAGATGCGATTCTGTGGGGTCGTTTTCTTAGAACATGTCGGAAAAGCGGCAGCTATCGTATAATTTCAATGAGCTTTCACGGAAAGGAGACCATGATGAAATCTAAGCAGAAGCAGACTCCTACGGAGATTATTGATAACCAGCGTCAGGTGGTCGTTGAGAAAATCATCGAGGACATGAAGCGCGACGGGCTTCGTTGGGCAGAACCGTACCTGCCCTCCCTAACACCGCACAACCCCGTCTCCGGCACCGTGTATCAGGGCGGAAACCGTGTGCATCTTGGCTTCATCGGGTTCATGCGTGGCTATACGGACAACCGGTGGGCTACCTTCAACCAGATAAAGGATGCCGGTTGGCACGTGAAAAAGGGTGCCAAGTCCGCGCTCATCGAGAAATGGAAGCAGTTCGCCTTCTACAAGGAAAACGAGGATACCGGTGAGAAGGAGCTTGCCGGACGCTACCCGAAGCTCGTTGGCTACTGGAACGTCTTCAATGCGGAGGATATCGAAGGCATCCCGCCGGAGAACGCTCCCGTCCACCAGAATGACCGGACGGCTATCATCGCCCAAAACCTTGAAGAATCTTCCAGATGCCCAATCATCGAGAGCACCAGCTATCTCGGCAGCGCCGCCTACTCTCCGGCTACCGACCGCATCCTCATCGCCCCGCGAGAGACCTTCCGCTCGGACGAAGCGTTCACCCGCGTCCTGCTGCATGAGATGACCCACTCTACCGGACACCCTTCCGCCCTCGCCCGTGAACTCGACACCCGCTTCGGAAGCCCTTCCTATGCTGAGGAAGAGCTGGTCGCGGAGCTTGGAAGCCTTTTTCTTTCCGCAGACCTCGGTATCCAGAGCACCGATTTGGAGGGCGAGTTCTACGAGAACCACGTCTCCTATCTGCAATCTTGGATGAATGCATTGGAAAACGACCCTTCCTATCTCTTCAAAGCCGCATCGAAAGCCGACCATGCGGACACCTTCATCATGGAGCGCTACGAGGAGGAACTGGGAAAGAACATTGAGATTGACGCACCGGAACTGGAAGAGGAGGTATCACTTGCCGGGGAGAGTCATGACATGGTAAGCGCATCCGAGCACCAGACGGAAAGCGAGATGCCGGAACCTGCCCTTGCTGCCATCCTGTAGCCGTGTGCCCGCGCCGAAAGAAGAACATGCGTTCAATTAACGTATTGCCGTAATACTGGCATTATAGTATAATGGTAACATATGATAACAGCCATCTGGCAGAAAGGACGATAGGTATGGCAGAAATGGAAAAGAAACCTTGGCGCTTCACCATCGAGTTCGATGAGGAGAAGGCAAAAAGGAATGGCTACAACGTAGATGACCTCTATGACTGTGTGGGAAAATATGCGGAGCAAATGGGCAACGTGCGCATCGGTCTTGGTACTTGGCAGGCAAAGAACCGCAAGGTGCAGTTCGGGGCGCAGTGCCCTGTTTGCGCGACTCTATCCAAACAGCCTTGGGTGATGCAGAACATTAAGTCATGGCGCACCTATGAGGATATGAATGAACCGGAGGGTGAAGACTACCTACAGGTAATCCGGGATATCAGTCCGGAACGTATTTACGACTAACCGCATTTACACTTAGGATTCCAAATGGAACTTGATAGGAAAGCATTTCATTTCGACCTAGACAACAAATCTGTTGAACGCTTCTATACTGGTAAAAAGAATCCATGGTCAGACATTCAGGACTTTCTGGAATCCCATTGCTTTGAAAAGCCACAATATTCAGGGTATGAATCGGCTGAAAATATCGTCATGTCCTATCAACGCGCCTATGGCACCGTAGATAAGATGATGGATAAGTTTCCTTGGTTTCATAGATGCGTGAAAGCAGCCACCTTCACGGAAATCGGTGAAAGCTATGATGTGAAGGAGTTTCTTGAGAACGGATTGCAATTATCGCTTCCCCTCCGCCCCGAGACCCGCAAGGAACTTCACTTCGATTTGGGAACGGCTGCGCTCAGTGAAAATTACAACTCTATCAGACCGAACGCTTGGCGCGGAGCTTGGTCGCTTATCCGAATCTTCATGGAACGCAACGGATTCATCCATACCCAGTATTCCGGGTATGAGTCGATAGCGGTGATGCCGATTGACAAGGCGATGGCCGTCATGGAGAAATTGCAACAAAGATATCCTTGGTTCAAGGATTCCCTTCTCGCCGCGTCGGTCACCGAGGTCGGCGAGCGCCACGATGCCCTCTCCTATATCAAGGGTTCCCATGGTATCATCGTTCCGGTTCCCGCCCATTCGCTTGAGCGTGAGGAGCCGGATTTCTTCGGTTCCGAAATCGGTGATATGAAGAGTGCGACCGCAGAGCTATCGAAACGGAACGGATTGGAACCACCGAAAGACCTGAACAGAGCGCATTAGAAAAAGCCCCGGTCAAATGGCCGGGGCTTTCCTTTCCTGAAATAGACGATTGCTTTGCTCTTTCAAGTTACTTCGTGGCACCGCAAGAAGAGCACTTATACCCAGTGGTCACAGTCTCATCCCATGCATCGCGCACCTGCACCTGCTCGTCATAGGCCGCTTGGTCGGTCACGGTTTCATAATACCCCTGCTTTACAGTCACATAGGTAGAGTGATAGCTTCCGCAATTACCACCATTCATAAGAGAGTTGTTAATATGCCCCCAAGGGTCAGACGTGATATCCGCACCGCACTGGTTGCAGATATAGTGTTCCTCCGTCACCGCGTCATGCCATACCTGATGCGTCACCGCGTCGTGGTGGACGGTCTTGTACTGAGCGTCGTGATGGACGGTTTTTGTCTGGGCAACCCAGTTGTGCTGATGCGCCGGGGTGTCATCCTTTTTCGATGAACTGCCTGAATTGGAGTTTGAGCCGGAGTTGCTGCTGTTGCCGCCACTCGGCTTGCTATCGGATTTTCCCTCGTCTTTCTTGGAGGATGAATTGCTCTTGTTTCCAGAATTATCGGAGCTGCCTGTGGTCTTCCCATTATCCTTCTTGGAGCCGTTGGATGAACCTGAATCGCTCTTCTTGCTGTCGGAAGTTTCCGGGGTCTTCGCGTCGGACTTCTCTTCCTTGGCGGACTCCTGAGCCTTCTCGGTCTCCTTCTCGACGGCATCGGTATCGGCGTTCGGGTTCTTCTTGATGTTGTCCTCGAACTTCTTCACGACCTCAGCGCCCTTGTCCCCGGTCAGGGTGGAATCGCCCTTCTTCACGGCTTCCGCAACGTCCTTGGCAATGGCTGTCAAGTCATCTTTCGTTACCTTGTCCGCATCCACCTTATCGAAAGTCACGCCTGTGGCAACTGTCTTGTCGGCTTTTCCGGCGGTAACCTTCTTCGATGGCACCTTATAGATGGAGCCGTCGGCGTTCACCGGTGAGATGAATGTGACGGTATAGGTACCGGACTCACCGACCTTCACGGTCACCTGCTTGTTCGCGGCGATGGCGGTGTAGAAGTCTACTTTCCCGTCCTCATCCTCGATATGGGCGATGACGGGCGTGGAGGTGTCCGCATCCCAGCCGTCAGCCTTTACCTCAAGGGTAAGTACCATGTCCTGTTTCTCATCGTCCTTTGACTGGGACACCGCAGGGGCGTTCGCTTTGCCCGTCCAATCCGCATGTGTGATGGCATATCCACCGCCGCCGATGAGAAGCGCCGCACAGAGGATTCCTGCACCAGCCGCGCAGACCTGCTTGCGGGAGAACTCGCGCCCGAAGAGCATGAGCGGCTTCTTAGCGTTCTCCTCCTCCGTCGAATCCTCGACCTTCGGGATTTCGGCGGTCTTGTCCGCCGGGACACCCTCAGTCTCGATGCTGTTGTCGTTAAACATATTGCTGTCTTTCTTCATTTCTGTCAGTCCTTTCTGTCTTATAAGAAGATTTCCTGCTATCTATATTACCGGTAGCTCTCTACACCAACATGCCCCATAGGACATGCACGAGGATGATGAGAACGAGGATGACCGCCATCCATTTGCTGTAGTAGAACAGCCTATCGGGCAGCGTCACCATCGAAAGGCGCTCGATGCGCTTCTTAGACTCCTCTACCATCGAGTCGATGACCTTCCTGCTCCTTGCGGTCACCTCTTCGACGTTCTTTATGGTCATTTCTCCCGCCTTCTGCTGGGCGTTCGCAACTCCCATGAGCGCCATCTGATTCGCCTGATGCTGCGCGTCCGCCGCGCCGTTTCTCAGCTCCTCGACCTTTTCGAGCACATCCTTCATCTCCGAAACCATGCCGCGCATCTCCCTTGCGATGCGTTCGTTACTCTGGCGCTGCTCGGCGATAAGGTCTTCCAGCTTCTTCATGGTTCCGATGAGGTCGGTCTCGTCGTTCTCATCCTCAAGCCTTCGTCCGGCGTTTCTGGCATCCCTCGCTTCCTCGGAGAGCTTAAGCTGCCGGCCGATACCGGCCATATGCCCGTCCGACTGCTCAAGTTCCCTCTTCACTTCGCTAAAATGCTTTGCCATGTAATCTTCGCTCCTTTCCATCCGTCAGTCCTCCAAACCCTTGCCCCTCTTCTCGCGCACGCGGATAGCGATGGGCGTGTCGAGCAGATAGGAGAGGTTGTGTACCGCATCCGCGACCGGCACGGCATCCGCCATGCTCCCGCACATGTGTATCGCCTTCCAATCCTTCTCGCCCTTCACCGTCACCTCGACAAGAAAACGTTCCTTTTCCATCTCTCTCCTCGACCTTGCCGGTCTTTTCTTTCGGATAGGGACAGCCTATTGCATCAGGTGTCCCTTTGTCTGGACACCTCTAGGGTTTTCGCAGGTTCACCCCGCAGTTTGGGCAGAACTTCGGGACATATTCGGAAAACTCCTCGAACAGCGGCTCTTCGCTCTCCTCAGAATCCGTCATATCCTCCTCGACGCGCCCAGCCCATCCGCAGTCGGAGCACCAGATGCCGTCCACGGGGTTTACATTTGCGGCTTTCGAGTGGGCGCTCCCTATGGTGATGAAAATCCTACTCATCGTTCTCAGCCCTCTCCCCATTGCTCTTCTCACGCACTTCGGCTTCCTTCCGCATCGCGGCAATTAGCTCCTCGGGCGTGATTCCGAGACCGTCCGCGATAGCGAAAAAGGACGCAAGGCTCGGCAGACGCGTCGGCTTTCCCCCGCTTCCGGCCATTCCGGCAAACCAAGCGGATTTGCTGATTCCGCTTTTCTTGATGGCGTTGTCGAGCGTTATCCCCTTCTCGTACACGATGCGGCGCACCGCAACCGCGAAACACCCGAGTTCCGGGAAACGCTCAACGGCTTTCTCTGCCTGTGGCTTACCCGCCATGGTATCTCCTTTCTTCCGGCTAGCTTGATTACTGGTAATATATTATACCACCAAACCAGATAAATCTTCAAGCCGATACTCCATATATCCCGCACAAATAGGACAACAAACCAGCTTGAAAGCAACCCAGCAATATAGTAAGATAGACTCGTAAACCTATATCTGTTTACATGGAACGGTCGATAATTCATCCGTCATGCAAACTAACAGACTTATTAGAATTGACATTAGAAAGAAGGTCATAACATGAGAACTTACCAACACCCGATATACCAAGACAACACCATGGCAATTCGCGCCGAATATGATGAGGAAAAACGAGTCTTCGATTTGATGAAGAAGTTCCTCTATATCGTCGGGACGATAACGGCGATAGTTGTTTTCCTTTTGCTTCTCGTTAATTCCCCTGCCCTGATAACTCAGACAGGTGCAATTGGAATCATTGCACTCGTTCCCGTCCTGCTGGCTGCAACAGCCTTTACCGGGTTTTACGTCGGCACGGTACCGGCTGGCTACATCGCTGCATGGCGTGCAATCAAGCGCTCAAAGCTGTTCGTGTGGGGTAACGCTCTCGGACTGCTCCTCATAGCGACGCTTCTTCTTTCCATCCCGGCTGCATTCGCGCCCATTGCCTTCCTTCTCCAGTGGTTGAAGGTGTCGAATCTCAAGCGTCAGCTTGACGCGAACGCATAGTGAGGTAAACTGAACGCGTTTTCTTCCTTCGTGGAGAAACTTTCTTGCTTTAGCCCGCTGCTCCCCGATGTGCAACATTAAGGGAGCAGCGGGCGCTTTTATGCCGATTCTCACACACCCGTATAGCGGCGCAAGCGGAATATCCCGCCCGCGCCGCTTTTTAATTAACGCTCGCCGTTCTCCTTGTTCGGTTCCGGGCGTTCCTGCGCAGGTGCCTGTTGCGCCCGCTGGGAGCCGCCGCTCCCGGCGTTTCCGCCGTTCTTCTTCCCTTTCGGCATGACCGTCGAGGATACTTCCGCCCTGAGTTCGTCGGCTCCGCGCCAACAGGCGAGAATCAGGCGCTTGACCTCCGAATCGTCCGCGATATCCGAATCGGGGCGCGGGAGTTTCAGCTTGGGGATATCCACGATTTCCATGCCCTCCATACCGCGTATCTCCTTGCGGTACTTCCGGTAGACGCTTCGGATTTGCGCAAGGTACCTCTCCTTCGTTTCCGTTCCCATCGCCTTTTGCCGCTCGATATCCCTCTTCTCCGCAACGGCTGCGCTTCCTTCCGCATGGATGGATTTCGCCACATTCGCCGTGAACGCAGCTTCCAACCCTTTCGTTCCGAGGTCTGCATCGAGCTTCGCCACGGAGAAGGCATAGCGGTTGTTGTCCGTGTCGGTAACGTACATGCGCCCCCTCTTGAACTCCGTATCAACGCCCCATGATTCCAGAAGCTCGCGGTAATCATAGATGTTCTCCGCTTCCCCGGCGGCGATACGGCACAGCTCTCGCAAGTTCGTCTTATAAGAGTCGATGCCGCGTGCCGCAAGTTCCTTCTCGATACGGGACGGCTGCTTCTTGTGGACGGAGGAATTGCGCTCGCCCTCCACGACCTGTTTCAACCCCCACTCGCGGTCGAGGTCGCGGATGCGGCTGGCACGTTTCACCTTGGCGCTTTTCCCGCGCCCCTCATCGAGCCGCTTGCCCGTGGAGAGGTCGGTACGGTTGATGACGATATGGACGGCATAGCGATGGGTCTTGTCCGCCTTGCAGTATTCGTTGTGAAGCGCCATCACTATCTGCTGGTTCGGGTAATGCTTTCCCACGTACTCCTTGGCATACCTCATGCACTCTTCCGGTGAGAGCCGCCCGCCGTTTAAATCGCACTCATCGGGATTGAACCCGAGAATCTGGTGAAACAGAATCGTGTTCTTCGCTTCCTTAAGCTCCCCAGTCTTCTTATCCCGGACTCTCCTTGCCGCTTTGTTGTGCCCGTAGGCTTCCCGCGTCATCCACATGTGGTGCGCCCAGCGCTTCGGGTTCGTACAGCCGTCCATGTTGAGGGAATCGCGCACGAGCACTTTGCGGTCATCGTTGATGTAGCCGCGCAGGTTCTTCATGTGCCCGTTACTCTGCACGCCCGTCTGCTTGATGATGGTCATCTGTGCTCACCTCCTTTTTTTCGTCTAGGTACTCCCAGTGATAACCTCCTGCCGTGCCACCTCTGTCGATAGCCCTGCGTATCGAATTGCCATTTCGTAACCCTACTGCCCTTGCTGCGTCACTGAGCGAAACGAACTGGTTGCCGGTTTCCGCACAGCGCACCTTCTTTGCTGTTGTTTGGTTGCACCCTCTGTTATCGCGCTTATCAGGTGCCGGATTCACGTACTCCCACGTGTATCCCCCGGCCTTGCGTCTACGACCTCGCGCTACCGACCCTATCGAGTTGTAGTTTATTCCTGTATCTCGTGAAGCATCTGCGATGGATTCATACATCTTCCCGGTCTCTAAGCACCGTACGGCTGTTTTTGTCGGTACCGTATATTCTTCGGCATTGTCTATTCTTGACTCCAAATCATCTGGATAGCACCAATGTTTGCCGCCAAAGGTGAGATAGGGATTTTTACAGCAAAGGCCAATCCTCGACCGGGCGCTTCCCAGTCTGTCTCCATACTCCCCCGAAGCGGCTTTGATGGACTCATAGCGCTTTCCGGTCTCAACGCAGACCACAGTGCGGCTTCTTCCGTCCCTTTTGAGGATATTCTCGATTTCCCCTTTAGCAAGCGTGCTGTATTCATCGCTGTTTACAAAATGGTACCCTCTCGCATAATGTGATTTGCTTTTTACTGCTTGCTGGATATTGCCTTCTTCGACACCTAAGTCCCTTCCCGCATCGGCATAGGTTTTGTATCGCTTACCCGTCTCAAGGCAGACGACTCTATAAGGAGCACTCTCCGCTCTCGCGGCGGCTGCTTTCTCTTCACTGTATTCGCTCTCTCTAATCCAGTGATACCCTTTCGCGGTCTTGCCGGTGTTCAGAGCGCGACATATACTACCCCTGCTGATTCCAAGCTCTATTTCCGCTTGGCTTTGCGTCTCGAATCGTTTCCCTGTCTCTAGGCAAATAACCGGCGTGACCTGATTCCCTTTCGTAAAATCGGGAATCCTGCCCAACTCGTAGTCGATAAGGTAGCACCAAGCGATTCCGTTCCTGTCTAGCTTTGATTTGTCAATAGCTGTTTTTAACGAATAACCGATTTCACGCTGCGCGTTTGCGATACTCGGATAGCTCTTTAACGTATCCAGCCGGATGACCGGAAGAGAAACTTGTGCACGTTCTCCGCCATACCCACAGTAAGGGCATCCGCTGTTGCTGATGACCTTCGACCGGATTGCCAGTCGATACGGTCTATCGCAATGCGGGCACCTCCACCACGCCTTCTTTGTTGCTAGGGGTCTGACCTTCCACGGCGTTTGCTCCCCGTTTCGTTCTTTGTCCCATTCCTCAGCAATCGCAGGATACTGTACGGCAAGGCTGTCTTTGGACGCATTGAAAACCGCACCATCGAAATCAAAGCCGATTGCCTTGAGACGCGCAACCTGTGAAGTATCGAGCTTTCCTTCCCGATAGTTCTTCCTCAGCTTGAAGACAATATAATTCTTTGTTCTCTTGGCATCGCTCATAGCTGCCCTCCATTTTGTGCGGCTATCTCTTCCAAGAAGGATATCTTTTCGTCAATGGTCGTTGACGGATTAAGCGCTTCGCGCAGCTCTTCTGCAAGCTCGCGCGGGTCTTTTATCTCGTCGATGACATGAAAATCTTTCGGTTCATATATCGGCTTTTCTCCTTGCTCGCTCTTCTTTTCATAGGCGCGTTCCATGCGCTCTTGCATCCCCGCGATGCCGCCGAGGGAGCCGAAATTGTTGCAGAGGTCGAATACAAGTGGCGTTCTGTTTCCACCGGATGTGAGGGCACGCCCGAGCTGCTGCTGAAAAATAACGGGGGACTTTGTGGGGCGCACCATAACGATTGCGTCGATTCCCTTGACGTGAACAGCTTCATTAAGCTGATTGATACAGTAGAGCACCTTCAACGCCGAGCTGCTGTCCTCTTTGAACTCTTGAAAGTCACGGGAACCGTAAGGGTCTGCACTCGTGGTCTTATATGCGTGAACCTCCTTGTTCACACGACCGAACCACTCGCGGCGAAGAAGCATGAACTCCTGTAGCTTCTTTTGGTTCGGGCAGAATACGATGACCTTGCTGTCGCGCTTCTTGAGATGCTTTGCGATGATACGGTCGATGCCGTCCGCATCTTGAAGAGAACGTCGCAACTCCTCATACTTCTTGACGAATTTGGAGTACTTCTTCTTCTCGCGCACCTTTTCGATGGATACCTTTAACTCTCCTAGCTCTTTCGGCGCATCGTAAAGTGCTATGACGTACTTCGGCATGGGAAGTACGCCGTCAAGCCATGCTTCCTCAAGCTCCATGCTGCTTGCAATGTTTCCGACAAACATCTCATCCGCCATGTTGCGCCCTTTGTCCGAATAACGAATGGGCGTTGCGGAAAATCCGACTATCTTTGCATCGGGATTATTTTCCACAACGTATTGAACGCCCTTCCCCCATTCAGGTGCCCCGCAGTGATGGAACTCGTCTGCCACTATCACATCGCACCGCGGAATCTCATCCCCGCATCTTGCTTTAGCCATTGCGGTTGCATAGGTCATAAATTGCAGATTCTTCGGAGTGAATCCGGGAGCGATATCGGAAAGGTTCGCCATCTGGTCGATGTACATGTAATCATTGGTACCGAGAAGAAGGAAGTTCTTTCCCGGATTGTCCTGTGCCATCTTAGCAATGATGACGAATTTGCCCGTGCCGGTTGGTTGCACGACACAAGCACGGTTGCTATCCCTGAGCATGGCACAGAGGTTATCGTAGGCTTTCTGGTTGTGCGGGTAGAGTTCGATTCCTTCCATTTTCATTTTCCCTTCCGTGGAAACGTATCTTGCATCATCGCTTCATTCGTGAGTGCCCGGTTCCCGGACTTTACCGGCTCCCTTCCGTTTACACTCACGAACCCGTCAAAGAGAATCTTAAATACTGGCTCGGTGGTCTCCACTGCGTTGTGCCTTGCAAACGGGTCGTAGGCATCGTGAACGAAAAAATACGTTCCGTTCTTGCACGCAACATGGGCAACCTTCTTGCAGACGGGGCACCGGGCGCGAAGCTCCCGGAAATGCACCCATTCGTTTTTTGCCTTTTTCTCTTCGCTCATCTTGCGCTGCTCCGTTCCAAACTCCGTCAAACGGTGGACTTGTCAGTAACGGCTTCTGGATATCCGTTTCCATGTTTGGGTAATCGGGATTCCGATTTTTTCCGCTTCCTCCTCAGACATACCCAAATCTAGGATAGGGAGAAACATCCTTCCTGCTCTGCATCTGGGTTATCGAAATCGTCGATTCGGATTTGGATGTTGTTGCGGTCTGCTTCCCTTCGGAGCGCAGCAAGGGCTTCCGCGACCTCCATAAACGTCTCCACCTCACGCGCGAGGACGCGCTGCGCTTTTCCCGCATCGAACACCTTGATGCCATAGGTGTTCAAGAACTTCATGAACTGGTTCAGGTTCGTTCCCTGCTTCGCGAGTTCGTGTGCCGCCTTTTTCAAAGGCTGGGTGTCGATGACCTTGATTGTCGCATCGTCAGAATTGATGAGTAGCGTCCGGGCGTAATCGGAAACCGTCATACCGTAATTCGCGGCTTTTCGCTTGAGTGTTCTCTTCTCCCGTTCAGACAATCTGATGAGAACTGCGGTTTCTCTTTTTGCCACCTTCATCACTCCCCTTCTGTATTTTCTCATAATCTCATAGTCGTATCGGTGCCGCCACCGTTTGACTATGACACGAAAGCGACGGTTCGCTTTGCTGAGTAACGGGAACCGGCAATCCTAAATTGTCGATTCGTTAAGCGTAAGCGTCCTCCCGTCAAGGCTCCGAAAGCCGCTCGGGAGCAAGATGGAAGTGTATGGAAAAGTCTCGTTTACGTGACTTTGTATATACGCTTCCCAAATCTTGCAACTCGAAGAGCGGCCTTAGCCGGTGAGCACTGATATTCTATCAGTGCGAGAGCAGAAAAGGCATGGAAAAGGGGGTGCCGCCGCACCCTTTCCCATGCCTTTTCTGCGGGGTTTCCGGCTCGCCCGGAAACCAAGAACCCGAGGTGCCGCCACCTCGGGTTCCCATCAACTGCGAAGACAAAATCAATTCCATCGAAGACCCGGCCTGAGCCTTCTGAACATTCTTGCGTAACAACCGCTACTTGGAAGCAATCGCCTTGGCAAGATATGCCGGACACCAAGCGTTATTTCCCATTATCTATTTTCCCTTTCTGTGATTTACTTTTCTTCCAGAGATTTCTCAGCCATGGGTAGATGGATTGCATGATGATAGCTTGGCATTTTCTCTCCTGCGCTTCCGAACAGAATCCTCCGTTGAACATGTCAAGCAAGAATAGGTAGTCGTTATAACCATCATATCCGTTGTACTTTGTCGGTCGAAACGCATCTTGCTCGTACAGGAAGTACAGGAGCTTGCGCGAGTAACTTCCGCTATGCAGATGGACGTAATCCTCTTTTCCGATTCTCGCCGCTTCCTCCATCAGTTTGATGGCTTGCTGCCAACCGGCAAGTTCCTCGTCCATATCGCTTTGCTCGAACTTCTTGATACAACTCGACCCAATCGGAGAGAGTGTTTCCCCGGTTTCCGTATTCGCTATCGTATAGACATAGCGAAGCCCCTCCTTTCCGCAAACGCATGTTGCAGAATGGGTTTCGTCAACCTCACATCCGACTATCTCCCACTCGCGTCTGGCACCTTCTCAATCATCTGCAACCGAAAGCCCTATCACGGTGCCGATTAAATTATCGGTATAGAGATTTCCCATGATGCGCATCCCGTTTCTCTCATTGCTTCAATATGAAAACGGGCACCTCGATTAGTGCCCGTTTTCACTATCCACGATTTCGTTGAAAATCAATTTGCTAATTCGGATTGCAAGCCGCCGTTGCAATATCAAAGACCGTGAATGCCATGACCGTTATAGTATTCGTACATGTCATACTTGTCGTGAAGCCAGAAATGCCTGCCCGTCCTTTTGCTCGTTCCGACGTGTGCGGGTTCCCCGCAAATGGGGCAGATTCCCTTTAGGTCGCGCCAATGCGTCCAGCGCGGATACATCACAAAGCCTTTGACTTCTGTGCTGTCATTTTCCAACCGTTTTTTTCCAAAGCGGTCAGCTCTTCGCGCTGCCGGATACCAAGTCCACTAACACGTCGGCCTAATGGAATCTTGACCAACCTCCTGATGGCTTCCGCCTTGCTCGCACCAATGCCGGGAACGCATTTCAAAAGCGACACGACCTCTATACGTTTCGCGTCCTCCTCATTCAAGGCATCAGTAAATGCTAGTTCACCAGACTTCATACGTGCCTTGAGAACGGCACGGCACTTTCGAGCCTTCATGGCAAGCTCCAATGCGTGCGCACGCTCCTTGTCGCTGAGATTCGGCAGATGGTTCTCTTTCTCGTTCATCGCTACTTCCTACTTCAACTCGTTATCCCAAACGTTATCGTCCGCCTGCGCCGCGTGTTTCCAACGGCCTGCATCCGCCCGACCGTTCCAATCGGCGATGAACTTCTCGATAGCATCAGCACATCCGCTGTCGAGTGCTTCCGCCCACCTACTGTTATTTTCATCACACCAATTCTGAAATACCGCGAACTCGGTGACACCGTTCTCGACGATGTACCTTCGCATCGCCCGCATCTGCTCGAAAAACTTCGCGGTGGCGGGAACCATGGTGATTAGGTTCATCTTCCATACCCCTCTTCCGAAATGAATCCGGCTACCGGCTTCGCTTCTTCTCTAATAAAAGCGCCCGTCGATGTATTTCTCAATAACCGGCGAAAGTCCGCTATCGAGCGCTAGCGACCAGCAGTCGTTGTTCTCATCGCACCAGTCCTGAAAATCGGTGAAGTCTGTGATGCCATTCTCGCGTATGTGTTTCCGCATCGCACGCAGCATGTCGTGCTTCGATTTTTCCGATTCCGTTACCATCAAGCCCATCCCTTCATCACCATCCCCTTAACCAAGCTCCTCGGCAAGCAGTCGGACGATGAGCTTGGTCATGCTCTCCCCCGTCTCGACGCGGTGGAGTTGCGCTTCTTTGTGGAGCCAAGCCGGGATGAGGAGACTGATTTTCTTGAGTTCCACCTCGTCCGTCTCATGCTTGCCGGAACCTTCCTTCTGGATATCCGCCATCTCGCGCTTGGACTTCTGCGCGCTCGCCATGAACGCGTTCGCTGTGGTCTTGTTAGCCATTGTTTTTCTCCTCTTCGTTCAGAACCGAATCTGCAAGCAGCTCAATCGGGGCGACCACATGGCTCTTCGGGTCGTACTCCGCCACGGACACACCGGCTGCTGCGGCACGCGAGAGGGCAACGGCGCGGGGAATCTTCGCGATGATGGGAACCCCTTCACCCTCAAGGTACTCCACGAGCTGACGGTCGAGTGTGCCGTAGGCATAGAAGTTGTTGACGATGACATACGCTTTTGCGCCAGTGCCGGACTCACGCACGATATCGAGCGTTCTCAGCGTCGGCTCCATGTCGCGCGTGCTCGGAAGCATGGGCACGAGGATGAGATTCGCCGCGCGGCACCAATCGTTCACACCGCCCACGAGCACGCCCGCCGTATCGACAACCTGAAAATCGCACTCCTCCGCAAAATCCGGGTCATCGCAGACCTCATGGACGGAACCGCCCTGCGGGTCGGTGGTGACGAACGCCACGGTCTTGCCGCGACGCTCAAGCGCAAAGGAAAGCTCGTCCGCGATGGTGGTCTTGCCGACTCCGCCCTTCTGGTTGAGCATCAAAATCGTGTACATGTTAGAAGTCCTTTCTGTCCTGTTTGAAAAACGCTACTCACGGGAATCGGATGCGCGCACAAGCCCGTAACCGACGGTAACGGAAAGTGTCGAGCACACGGCGAATACCGCAGCAGCCACGTTTCCGAAAACGACCGAAACCGTAAGTGTGAGAAACACCCACCATCCGACGGTCACCGCGAATAGCAGGCCGATGAAGAGCATGAAGGGGATTTCCCGCACTGAAACGCCACGAAAGTGCATTCCGTCCTCCCTAGAACGGAATATCTGCATCATACGTTTCCGGTTCCGCAGACTGCCCCTGAGCAGAAACCGTATCCTTCCCGGCACCCTTCGAGTCCGCAAACTCGATATCGGTCACGAGGACGGAAAGGGCATGGCGCTTCTCCTCGTTCTTCATCCAAGAGTGGTAGCGGAGCCGTCCGTCCACCGAAACCTTCTTCCCCTTGGTGAGGTAGGGAGCAAGCGCTTCGGCTCGCGCACCGAACAGGGCGCAATCGACAAACACCGGCGCATCGACATATTCGCCGGTCTCGCTGTCCTTCTTCTTCTCGTTGATGGCGAGTCCGAAGGTGAGAACGCTCGTGGCGTCCCCCTTTTTGCGAAGCTCCGCATCGCGCGTGAGGTTGCCCATGATGGTCACTCGGTTGATAGCCATTGTCTTTCCAATCTCTCGATGGCGTTTGCGGAGGATTCTGGAATCCTCCTGCCGGGAAAACTTTCGTCCCTTGCTGTCTATAAATATAGCAGACCAGAATACCAGCAACCCAGAGAGCAAGATAACCACATAGATTGCACACACTTACGCTGCAAAGATAAGGGCGTGTGAAAAGCAACGCTTCACACGCCCTAAGCACGTATCTACTCTGCTACGAACCATTGTTCGAGCCATCGCTGCACGGCAAGCGTCGCGAGCGCGTCGGCAAGCGACCCGTGCGCCCTGCCCGTCCACTCGTATCCGATGTGGTCGGCGGCATCCACCAGCTTGTAGCGCCTTCCCATGAACCACGTGAACTCGTTCATGGTGTCCGTGATGCGTGCATCCTCCCTCGGGCGCACCCCGACGGCGGATAGGAACCCGAGGTCGAATCCGACGTTGTAGCCGATAACCTCATCTGCCCCTGCAAAGATTTCCCTCAGTCGCGGTATGGCTGTCTCGATAGTCGGCAGGTCTGCCACGTCCTCCGGGTAGATGCCGTTGATGGCGCTCGCGTGCGGCCATTCGGTCTTCACGGTCGGTCGGAACCTCTCATCCAACAGGACGGAGCCGTCCCTTCCGATGATGGAGATGGTCAGAATCTCATCCGGGTCGCTACCGTTCGGATGAAGACCGGTGGTCTCGGTGTCAAAGCAAATGCTGTTCATATCTATCACCTAATCCATGTAACCGTAGACCGTCGTATAACGGTCTGCCTTGTGTTCCAGCCATGCCAGATACTCGTTCTTCGCAAGCTCGAACGCCCGCTCCTCGCGGCTTCCTTCCAGTGAGCTGAGATATGCGACGGTCGCATTCGGCTCATTGCCGTAACCATCATCAATCCTCCCGGACTCATCGCACGGGAGCCATTCGTTCTCTTTGTACTCCACGCGACGCTCGACCTCTACAGTCCAGTAGATGACGGAGCCGATGCCATCTTCCTCGTCATTGACCTCGTTCCCATGCGTCGATATGAATGCTTCCGCCGCCGCGAGCGCTTCCTCGGAGTTCTCGTATTCGCCAAGCTCATACGAATCTCCATCGCTGATATCCTCGTGGTCTCCGTCATAACCCGGGCGCGTTGCAAAACTGAGCCGAAAGCTCCACCCGTTGACGAAATATCGAATCTTCCTGTCCATCTTGGCTCCCTTCTGCCATTGAACGGCTCGGTACCGTCCCTTTTACTGTCTATAAATATAGCGGACTGGCATACCAGCAAGCAGGCTAACGGCAGGCTCCATACATCCTGCATATTCTGTTCAAAAAAGAAAGGCACCCTTTCGGATGCCTTCGTTCATTCGTCCAAATACTGCCAATGGTATCCAGCGCATGTTCTTCCGTCGCTTAGGGCGTAGAATATCGAGTTGTGCTCGTACAGCTCAATCACGGAACTCATTACCACCATCGTCTTTCTGCCCTTTCTCGCACCAGCTGAGTATTGTGTCCCCGATATGACCGGTTATTTCCTTCTCTGTCGTTATCGGTTTCAAAAGGATGCCGCCGTGGTAGGCCACAGATGCGATGTAATCAATGCAACCCAACATGTAGTCCTCGTACCAAGTGTCATGAATCTCATGTACGACCTGTGCCACAGACCTATCGACCAGATTCGCTATATCGAGAAAGGAGCAGTCGGTGGCAAAGAAGGCCACGGTTTCCGCCCATTTACGGTATCTGGCCTTCTCCCGCTTCCCGTAACGCTCCCTCGCCTGCGCCAATGTCAACCCGAACTGCGCAAGTCCCTTTTGCAGACACTCGCTCGCTTTCGCGACCTCGGTGGAATCGCCGTGCCAGCTGCCCGCCCTTTTCTCAATAAGAGTCTCGCCGTGCCTGTCGAAGAAATCGAGCACATCACCGAGATAGACGCCCTTCTCCCAATATGGCTTCCCGAGACCTAGGCAATTAACATGAAAGCCAAATACGGATTCCACGCCTTTGTGCATGGCAAGACGTTCAGCGAGAAGGAAATCGCCCTCGCCCACCTCGTACCGCTTTATCTCATCGACCGTCTCCGGGTCAAACCTGTCCGTCCAATTTCCCATCTTGCATCATTCTCTCTGACCTATTCGTTGCTCAAGTCGTATAGCATCTGTCTCATGCCGGAAAGGATATCGCGTTCCGACAGCTTCCGGTTCCCCGTGACCTCCGGCTCCGTCCCATGTTCGCGGCGGTAACCGTTTGCGAAAAATCGGAATACCGCTTCCGTCGTTTTCACGGGCGCGTGTCTGACGAACGGGTTGTACTCGTCATCGACGAAATAGAAGTTCCCATTCCTCTTCGCGATATGTGCCGGGCGCTTGCAGACCGGGCAGCGAGATTTCAGGTCGCGGTAATGGAGCCACCCCGAATCAGTCATCGGCATACTCCCGGTGGTAGCCACCAGCCATGCCTGATACAGCTGAACCGATACAGTTCGGCGATATCTTTGTTCTCTTCGCCGCGTCCCTTACGCTTTCATAAACAACGCCGGTTTCCGTGCAACGAATCTTTCTTCTACGTCTAGGCTTGAAGAACGAATCAACCGGCTTCGGCTCGTCACCGTAATAGAAATGAAAGCCATGCGCGGTACTTCCATTTTTTATCGCTTTAAATACATTTGATTTTCTTGTGCCGAGCATCCTTGAAGCGAGAGTTAAACTCTCAAAGCGTTCGCCCGTCTCAAGGCAGATGACCGGGCGCGAATTTTTGTTTGGCTTTTTCTTTTGGTTCCTTATCTTTTGACGGTACTCATCCGGCAACATCTCGCCAGCATAGTAATAGTAAAAACCTTTAATTGGCTTTCCTGCTTTTATCTGGCGAGATATGAAACCACTCGATACACCGATAGCGTTGGCTGCATTCTCCACGCTATTGAACTGTTTTCCAGTTTCAAGGCAAACAATCGTTTTTCTTTTTCCCATCCTGTTCGTCCCCTATCTAATCCGGGTCGCTACCGTTCGGATGAAGACCGGTGGTCTCGGTCTGCTCGCAATGCGCCGTGTCGTATCGCCAATCATCGACCGTGTATCGACGTTCGTGCATCGTCTCTACGGAAGATACCCTTACCGTGCCGTCCTCGCCCCGATGGCACTGGACTTTCCTGACCGCGACCCCGAACCCACGATTCTCGACAGATTTCCTATCCGCTGCCAAGCACGCTGCAAACCCTGTGAGAAACCGCGCTTTTAGGCCGTCTCCGGTCTCAACAAAGTCAATGAGTGCATCGACCAGCCGCTCATAGCTCCTCGTCTCGACCTTTCCGGCGAATCCCCATTTGCGGTGCGCCCCGTCGGTCAAGGGTGCCATCTTGCCTGCCATGACCTCGTACCTATCCATTACCACGCTCCCTATTTACGTTGCATCGAAAAAGAGGGGCATCTCTTTCCCGATGCCCCTTCAACTCCTTAGCGAATGCCGTCCGGTGAATACGGTGACCAAGGCTGACCGAGGAGAACCAGCCAGTCGCACTCCTCGCTCTCCCCTAGCCGGAACAGATAAACCGCATCCGAGACAATCTCCTGCCAATATGCCGTAAGGTCACCGAACCTGCCGGTATACTTGCAGTGGGGAACAGTGCCGCCCCCGTCATAGACCATGACCATATCGTTTTTCTCGATTTTCATTTGCTCCGTCCTTTCTGCCTTGGAATGGCTCCGGTGCCGTCCCCCTTACTGTTATCTGTAATTATAGCTATGCGGCATACCAGCACACTCCATAACGCGAGACTCCATGCCTTCTCCATGGAACTCGGGTCATTAGGGGCGAGCAGCCCCTAATCTGAGGGAGCGCAAGCGACCGCGCCACGGAGAGACCCCGCGAGACCGTGGGGTGCCAAGAAAAGCCAACCTCCCGTCGCGGAGCCACCGACCCTCCTTTCCCCGCCCTCTACCGAGCCGCTGCGGCGTGCCCCGCTTTGCCGCGCCTGCGGCCTATGGTTTCCCGAGAAGAAGGGGTTTTCAACATTCCGATGGGCGGAGGGTTCCTAGACCGACCCGGAGCCTGTCGGAATGTTGGAAACCCCGGCAGGTCAGTCCCCCCGTTTCCGCCAAGTAGAAGGCTTTTCCGCGCTTTCAATGGCCGGAGGGTTCCTAGCCCGACCCGCAGGCTGTTGGAAGGGTGGGAAAGCCGCCCCCGAGTCCCCGTTCCCGCAACGACCCCGCGCCTTCACGCCGCCCGCAGGGCAGTTCCAAAAAAGCCAAAGAAAAAGGGCACCCTCCCGGATGCCCTAGCTCCTTTACCGACCGAACTCCTCCCGATAGCGGTTATGGTCTGCTAGTGCTTACCTCTTGTTGCGGTAGCGGCGCTTTTCCATCTGGTAGTCGTACTCCATACCCGCAAGGTAGACGCACCACACGCCGACCACCATGAAGAGCGTACCCATAACAAACTCGATTGTCGCCCAGACCGGCGCATCCACGCTCGCAAGCATGAGCGTGTACGCCATAATCCCGCAGCCGATAAGGATTGCACCATAGGTCTCAAGCTCCCTGACGTTCTTCATCTTGAAGTCCCTTCTGCCATGGGGCGGCTCGGTTGCCGTCCCCCTTGCTGTCTATAAATATAGCAGACCGGCATACCAGCAAGCAGGTGAACCGTACACTCCATACATCCTGCATATCCTGCACGAAAAAAGGGCACCCTCCCGGATGCCCGTCCTTTCCCTATCCGAGGTCGATATACCTGCCGACCGCATCGGTATACTCCCCATGCGCAATCCTCCGCCCGCTCGGGTTCTTCCTGACGAACCCCGCTTCCTTGCGGTCGAGATAATAGCGGTGGTTGCACACACGGCACCACCCGGCAAGCTCCCTTCCGCCGCGAACCAAGTTGAACGCTTCCGCTGGCAGCACACGCCCGCACCTAGGACAGCGCTTCTTTGTCGGCAGCATCCTTTTCCCAAACCTCCTCCCCGGCATCCGTCAGCTCATGGACAAGCCATTCCGCTCGAAGCGGTTTCTTCTCTTTTTTCCCGTCGTGCGCGACGTGCAGCCCGTACACGTCATACGACCGCGCTCCGGCAATCCCGACAATCAACCAATCGCGTCCGTCCCCTCCGTAAAGGGTCTCACCGAACATGACCGGCTTGCCGTCTGCGCAAAGCATCTGCCCCTTCGCCATTCGCTTCTCTCGCCTGCATTTGCGCTTGTAGGCAGCATCAAGGCGTTTGAATGCCCCTCTCTTCGAGTTCTCCATGCTCCTCTGATACTCCCCCTTGAGGTTCAGAAGCTCTTCCTCAAGATTTGCCGCTTCCGAAGCCGAATCGACCAGACGGTTCAACAGTGCCAATGCCCCGTCCCTCATCGCCCCGTCAAACGCCTGCTCGACGGCATACCTCAGAAGCCGCACGTCCTTCTCCTCGATTTTCTCCTTGCCCATATTCATCCCTTCTCTAGCGCCGTCCGAACGGCTTCCCCATGTCATACCAGCTTCGTCCCTCGTAACCGCGTCCGCACCCGTAATGGCCGATGACCCTCCACCCGGAAAGGTCGAGGTCGTAGAGCCTTGTAAGCTCCTCTCCATACGTTCGCTTTCCCTGCCGCACAAGCTCCTCGTCGCTTGCGTTTATGTACAGTTCCCCGTACCGCTCGAACACGTACTCGACCCGCTTGCCACTACCGATAACATCCCCTGCGCAGACCTGCCACGGGCGCAGGGGCTTACTCCCCGCGCCCATCCTCACGGCTCCAAGTAAATCTCGACCATGATGCAACGCTGCGTCTCGTCCTCGCAGGAAAGCCAGGACGGGTTCAGTGTGAAAGAACTCACGTCATCCTCCCCATGCTGCAAGACCAGCCCGCGTTTGCCAAAGAAAGTCGCTCCCGTTATGAGTCCAAACTCCCATTCCTCTGGATAATGGACGCGAAAGCGGTAACAATCCCCTTTCAGGCTATCCATCAACTCCTTGACCTTCATTCCGCTCATCCCTCGTCCTCCTCATTTTTCAGCTCGATACAGATGGTCGGCTCGACCTCCATGAGCGGGAAGATATAGCCGACCTCCCTTTCAAGGATTTGCGGGTGTTCGTCAGGGTAGAACTCCTCCGCATCGCCTAGATAGTGCTCAATCGTAGTACCCGTCGAATCATAGCTTCGAATCGCGATTTCACCCTGAATGTAAGTCTCCTCGAACAGCTCCCCGAGCGTCATGCTTCCTCCTCTAGCCGATTCCGTGACCGAATATGCGGGCATCCGTGCAGGCATCCTCAAAAAGACTGTAATCGCCGTCAAACCCGAACCTATGACAATAGCGCTCGATGAGCCTTTCGTACCTATCGTAGTCCTCATCGGCATATGCCCGGTTCACTCGGTCGATTGCCCTGCGGCGCTCCTCCGTGTCTTTAGGCTGCATAGCGACTCCCCGCAAGCTCCACGCCGTAACGCGGTGCGATACGGTCGCAGACGGCATCGAGCGCATCCTCGTCCATCCGTGCCATCAGCTCTTCGCAAAAACCCTCCCAGCCAATCGCGTCCACGAGGACGTTGACCTTCTCCGTAACATCCAAAGTAGCCATCTTGAAGTCCCTTCTGCCTTTGGGCGGCTCTGATGCCGTCCCTCTTGCTGTCTACAAATATAGCAGGCTGGCATACCAGCAAGCAGGAAAACACGATATGAGCGGGAAACTCCATACATCCTGCATATTATGCATAGCAAAAAGGGCACCCTCCCGGATGCCCTAGATGCCTATGGTTAAACCCCTACCCTCCAAATCTTTTCCTCACCCGTGAACGTATCTGTGATTACGCATCTGCCGCCCGCCGCATACTTGAGACCATTCGGCAGCGCTTCCGCCGCCCTGCGGCACCTCGTCCAAAAACTCAGGTACCCGTTTCCGCTGAACCCTACGGCAATCTCATCGTCGAACTCGTCCATCGCATCTTCCGCCGGTTCCGATTCCAGATAGAGTACCACGCCGTTTTCGTTCTCTCGCGTGTAGTGGTATCTCGCCATATTCATGATTCCTTTCCGTCTACTCGGCAAACCCTTTAACTTGCCTACCCGATAACCAGTATTATAGCATACCAGCACACACCACAATGCGAGACTCCACGCCTTCTCCATGGAACTCGGGTCATTAGGGGCGAGCAGCCCCTAATCTGAGGGAGCGCAAGCGACCGCGCCACGGAGAGACCCCGCGAGACCGTGGGGTGCCAAGAAAAGCCAACCTCCCGTCGCGGAGCCACCGACCCTCCTTTCCCCGCCCTCTACCGAGCCGCTGCGGCGTGCCCCGCTTTGCCGCGCCTGCGGCCTATGGTTTCCCGAGAAGAAGGGGTTTTCAACATTCCGATGGGCGGAGGGTTCCTAGACCGACCCGGAGCCTGTCGGAATGTTGGAAACCCCGGCAGGTCAGTCCCCCCGTTTCCGCCAAGTAGAAGGCTTTTCCGCGCTTTCAATGGCCGGAGGGTTCCTAGCCCGACCCGCAGGCTGTTGGAAGGGTGGGAAAGCCGCCCCCGAGTCCCCGTTCCCGCAACGACCCCGCGCCTTCACGCCGCCCGCAGGGCAGTTCCAAAAAAGCCAAAGAAAAAGGGCACCCTCTCGGATGCCCCGTGGTTCCTCTGCCCTAATAGTTCACAATCGCCTGATACTCCGGCATACCTTCTGAGAACTCATGCTCGTCTAGCGCATTGTAAAAGTCTGTCATCTTGCGAACCATGCACCGGTCGCAATACTTGGTAGCAGAGTCGCGCCATCCCGCAAATGCCGGATTCGACTTGTCCCATTCAGCGCTGCCGCTAAAGATATAGGGACAACAGGAGCAAACATAGTCAATGGCTTCCTCTAACTTCTTGTCCTTCATGTTCGTCCTTCCTGCCATGGGGGCGGCTCCACTGCCGTCCCCCTTGCTGACTATAAATATAGCAGACTGGCATACCAGCAAGCAGGTGAACCGTACACTCCTTATATCCTGCATATAAAAGCATGGATGAACTCGCCGATGGCGTGCCTAAACCTTGTACTCGCAACTGCCGTATTCCAGACGGAATACATCATCCATGATGCCATCCTCGCTGTCGGGCACAAGCCTGACGAGACGGATGGTCTCATCCTCAGCATCGGAGCACAGGTCGATGATGAAACCGTCAAATCCCTCCCGCTCGCATCTTGAGACCATCCAACTTTCCTTGCAGTACGCTTCTGCAACGGCAAAGGCATCAAGCGCAGCTTCTCGACGCTTTATCTTCGCTTTGAAGCTCTCCTCCACCCCGTCACCGCCACTGCAACGACTGATGGAAAGCGTGTATCCGTCCATGTCTGTTCCTTCCCTTCACGAACCGCTGCCTGTAACCCTTATGCAGCCTGAGACGGTCGGCGAGCAGGGCTTCCCTTTTTTCGTCGGGATTGTCTTTCACATTGTCAGGCATATTTTCCACCCTCTGCTCCCTTCTGGCTAACTAACAATAAATATAGCAGACCATCAAACCACAAACACGGCAAGCCATAAAACCATCATAACAATGCAGAGAAAAAAGGGCACCCGCGCAGGATGCCCCTTCTCATCTCACACGAACGGATTGGCGCAGCTGGAAGAATGCCGGACGCTGATTGAGGAAGTCCTTCAATATCTTGCCACCTCTATCTGGCACCAAGGAGCTCGATGAAGCCAACAAGTGCGATAAGGGTGCCTAGAACGCAGGCCGTCGCAAATCCGAGTGCCGCCATCTTCGTTCCCTCCGGTCGGTACGGCGCGTTGATGTTCATCAGGGATGCGGCGAGAATCCCGACGATGCCGCCGAGGAAGCCGAGGAAGAAGAAGCCTGCCTTCTGCCCGCTTGTAAGCGCGCGTTCCATCGTCATCAGCATCTGGTCTTTCCCTGCATCCTTGGAATACATCTGCCCAATTCCTTCCTTTTTCTTCGCAAAACCGGGGCACGGTGCCTTCGCCCCTGTTCCGGCACCGCGCCCTGCCGGAATCTTACCATCCTCCGCGCGTTATGGCACAATCTGTTCAGGGATGCCGTCAAGTAGGAAGGAAGAACCATGGCTACCATTCAAGATTTCGAGGAGCGTATCGAGAAACAGAAGGCGGAACTCGCCAAACTCGAAGCGAAGAAAAAGGAACTTGAAAAGAAGATTCGCGAGCGGAACCGGAAGTGGCGCTCTCTGGTCACCCATTCCGCTGGTGAAAGTGTGCTCTCCGCCGTCGGTTGCGCTTGGCAGGAACTCGACCTCGACGCACTTGACCGATTCCTTGCGAGCCATGCAGACGAGGTGAGCGACATGCTCACCGCCCACGGAAGTACCCCGGAGGATGCCAAGGCGCGTCTCGATGCACGCAAGAAGAAAACGGTAAAAACGGAGCCTGTCGCTGATGGTGGGTTACAGGCAGCGGAACCGGATAGCGAAAACTCCGACTGGTAACAGAAAAGGGAGCCGTGTGACCGAAATCACAGGCTCCCTTTTCTCCTGCCCGCACTCCGAGATAAAAGCAACAGGCAGAAAGGACTTTCGCTACTGTAACACAGCGCACCGCCGCACGGGACGCGAATCTGGCAGAACCATCTCAAAACGCGTGTCTAATTGTGAAAGAAGCATGAAATCTGACTGGAAAAGTCCACAAAACAGGACAGATATAGTAAAACATAATCACAGATTGCAAGCAGAAAGGAGTGACATGGATTTCAGGAACTATTATTACTACGTCCCGGTCAATTTCTACGAGACACCGGAGATGGTGCTCATCGACCATGAGCCGAATGGGGACTCCGCGACCGTACTCGTCCTCGCCCTGGCTAAAATCCACACGCGCACAGTCACGAAAAATGATGACGGCACGTTTACCATCGTGACCGATGACGGCACGTTCACGGATACCGAAGTCATGGAAATGCTCTCCTCCTTCGGCTACCGGGCGAATCTCGCCAAGTACACTCATGCCCTCGCGGTTGTCGCGAGGTTCCCACCCTTCGACCACCTCGCCTACTCCGAAGCCGAACGCGATAAGAAGACCCCGGAGGTGTATCGATGAAGCTCCGAGGAGCGTGGCGCAGGGACTACAGTGAGTTCTTCGACACGCAGGAAGCCCTACTCATCGACGCGATGGACAATGCGGACTCCATCTACACCGTCTTCGCCCGTCTACAATCGCTTGCGGTGAAATGCGGCTGCGCCGGGAAGCTCCTTTTCCACGAAAGCATTCCCTACACCGACGAGATGCTTGCTGCGGTCACCAAGAAGACCGTTCCCGCCTTTCGGCAATGCGTGCAGCCGCTCGTGCAGCTCGGCCTTGTCATCTGCGAGGATGGCATCTACGCCATCGCGGACTGGGAGTTCAACCAGAACGCCCCGGCAATCGACGCGATGCGCGAGGGAAACCGCAAACGAAAGGCGAAAGAGCGCGAGCGGAAGAATCCAAGTGGGAAGAGCGCAAGCCAAAAAAAGCGAGAAGTTTTCCGCGCATACCTCGAAACGCATCCGGGTGCATCCACTTCCGAAATTCGCAGGGAGACTGGCCTTGGCCGTGCAACCATCGTCAAGTACCGCAAGGAACTCGCTCTTCCGTCCGGGGCTGAAAGTGTTCAGGACTGTTCAGATTCAGGTGTTCAACCTGACAATCAGGCTGTTCAATTGAACAGTAAACTGAACACTAATCTGAACACCCATTTGAACACCTTGTCGCAAGAAGAAACCGCAGGTAGCAACTCCGTTTCCGTCATAAAAGGTGGTGTTCAAAACATGTCACGCCCTAAGAATATAGATGATAGATATAAGAATACATCTACATCTACAGCTATAGCTGATGGGGAGGGAGCGACAGGTTCTGGAATCCCGACAAGGGAGGAAGTCCGCTCGCACTTCGCGGAAATGGGATTCGCGGTTGACCCCGACCGCTTCTTCGATGTGAACGAGGGACGCGGCTGGCGCACGAACTCCGGCAAGCCCGTCGATGACTGGAAGAAACTCGCCGCAGTCTGGGACAGGAACGAACACCCGAAGGCCGCGACCCCTCCCGCACGCACGGAACCGAAGGCCAACGCGGTCGGGAAAATCCCCTCCGTCGAGGAGGTCATGGCGAAATGGGGCTGTGACCGGGAGACGGCTCAGGGATATATCGACGAGAACATGTACTAGAAATACCCCTGAAAATGTCTGAGAGCCTGCCTATGACACGTTAAATGTCATGTGGCAGCAACTGCCCGAACAAGACTGCAAAGTCCCGTAGACAGGCTCTCAGACAGGGTAACGCAGAAAGGACGAGGTAAATGAGCGAAAACGTAACGAAAACCAAGGAGCAGGACGGACGGAAGCCGGGCGAGGACTATCGCGACGCGGACGGCATCCTCGTCTGCGGGAAATGCGGAGAGCCACGCGAGCGGATGTTCCCGGCGGGCGGCATCTTCAAGGAGCCGCACCTTGTCCCGACCATGTGCCGTTGCCAGAGGGAGGAAGCGGACAGGCAGCGCGAGGAAGCCGAGCGGGCGGAGAAAAGGCGCAGGACGGAACGGCTAAGGAAGCAGTGCTTCCCCTCATCCGGCAGGTACGCCTTCTGCACCTTCGATGCCGATGACGGCAGGAACGCGGCTCAGAGCACCGTCTGCAAGGCATTTGCCGCGACCTTCGACCCGAAAGACCCGGAGGGGCTTGTCCTGTACGGGAAGCGCGGCACGGGCAAGAGCTTCCATGCGTCCTGCATCGCGAACGCCGTCATCGAGCGCGGGTTCTCCTGTCTCGTGACCGATATCAAGCAGGTCGTGAACCTGATGGAATCCTCCTTCGAGAAGCGTTCCGGAAACCTTGAGAGAATCCTCGCCCCAGACCTCCTCATCCTTGAAGACCTCGGTGCCCAGCGCTCCACCGAGTACGTCATGGAGCACGTCTACGACGTTATCGACGGACGCTACAAGGCAGGGAAACCGATGGTGATAACGACGAACTTCGACTTTCGCGAGAGAATCCTGAACGCCACGGCAGATGACCCGTGGGGACGTGTCTTCGACCGCATCGTTGAGGTCGGGTTCCCGGTGAAGTACGACGGCAACTCGCGCCGTCGGGAAATCGGAATGAAGAACCGCAAAGATTTCAAGCGGAAGTTGGGAATCGAGGGGATAGAATCGTAGCGGAGCGGTTTTTAAGCATCAGCCGCTTCTTCCTGATTCTGGTGCCGATTTCCTTCCCGGCACCGTCCCCGCGCCCCGTAGCGTATCGACGCTGCGGGGCTTTCTTTTTCCTCTTGGCAGGAAAGGGCACGGAAATCGTGCCTATACCGAAAGGAGGAAAAAAAGATGACGAAAGAGAAAGCGAACCGTAACGAAGTGGTCGGCATGTTCCTGACCTATTGCCGGAAGACCCTCGTGAACGTGCGGACGGATGTTTTAAGGGAGCGCAAAAGGAGACGCAACCACGAGGTGCTGTTCTGCGACCTCAGAAGGAGCGAACTTGAAAGCCTTGCGGACTGGCAGGACGTGCCGGAGCGGGAAACCGTATTCGATGCCGCCGGAAAGCCTATCGGCGTGACGGATAAAGACCTCGCGGATGCGCTGGAAAAACTCTGCCCAGAGGAGCAGGCAATAATCCTACTCTCCTATTTTGCCGGATGGTCGGATAGGCGTATCGGTGAGGACATGGGGTTCCCGCGCTCCACGGTGCAGAACCGTCGCGCCCGTGCGCTCGCCCGTCTTGCGGACATTCTGACGGAAGGGGGTGACCCGCATGGCAAAGGGAAAGATTGACTACGATACCGTCGTTGCCGCAACAGGCGGAGATGCCCTTGCTGCCGGGGCGGTGCTCGATTACTTCAATGACTTCATGGACGGACTCTGCACCGGATTCTACACCGACGCGGATGGCTTCTGGGATTACGGCATCGACCTCTCGATGAAATCGTTTATGCAGGCGAAGCTCTTGCGTGCGATGTTGAAGTTTCAGCCGTAAAAGGCGCTACTTGTAACAAGCAAAACCAGAAATAGGGAAAACCAGCATACCAGAAAACTACTTGACCAGCCATGGTATAATAAAAATGTCAAGCGGTTGTCTGGTGCCCTTTTTCCCGGAAAGGAAAATTATGGCATCGGAACGCAATCGAACCGAAGAGAAGAAAACCTATACGGTAGGCGAAATCGCCGAAATGCTGGGCATCAGCGACAAGGTGGCCTATACACTCGTGAAGAGCGGGCAGTTCAAGTACGTCCGCGTCGGCAGAGCCATTCGGGTATCCAAAAGCTCCTTCGACAGTTGGTTGGAACCAAATTAACCGACAAGGAGAAGATTCGATATGGCAGCAATCAAGCAGAGAAAAACAAAGTATTCCGTTATCTACTGGTATGTAAATGAACAAGGAGAACGGAAACAAAAATGGGACACCGTGGATACGATTGGCGAAGCAAAGAGCCGCAAGGTCTTTGTAGAGTTCTATCAGGAGAAATACGGACAGGCCATCGTTCCTAACGAGGAGACGTATTTTCAAAGAGTAGCTGATGAAAAGGCAAAAATGGGGAAAAAAGGCGGAACCGATGAGCACGATAGCGGCTCGGAGCCGGTTCGCAGAAGAACCCCGACCCCAAAAAGCGCGGTAACGCCGCAAAAGGACGATATCACTTTCAGCGAGTTCCTAAAGCACTATGTGAAAGTGTACGGAACGTCGAAATGGTCTATGAGCACATACAGCGGAAAGACCGGGCTAATAAGGAACTACATTGACCCATATATCGGGGACAAGAAGCTGTCTGAAATCACCACGGAATGCCTTTCGGAGTATTACAACGACCTGCTCTCCGTCGAGCGCGTTCCGCCTGCCAACCAAAAAAAGACCGGCAAATGTGTCGCGCCTTCCGGCGTGAAGAAGATTCATGACGTTATCCGCTCTGCACTCAATCAGGCAATGAAATGGAACTATCTCGACCCGATGATGCAGAATCCGGCAAAACTTGCCACCCTGCCGACAATGAAGAAAACGAAACGGAAGGTGTGGAGTGTGAGCACGTTTCGCGAAGCACTTCCAAGAGTCGAGGACGATATTCTGGCTCTCGCCATGAACCTCGCTTTTTCCTGTTCGCTCAGGGTGGGGGAGATAACCGGTCTCACATGGGACTGCATTTTCATAGACGAGGAATCTATTGAAAGCGGCAACGCTCGCATCATCATCAACAAGGAGGTTGCTCGTGTTTCCATTGAAGCCTTGCAGAAACTCAACGAGCGGGACGTGCTCGTCACGTTTCCCGCTCAGAAACCACACTGCACCACTAGGCTCGTGCTCAAGACCCCGAAGACCGAAACCAGCACCCGTGTGGTATGGCTTCCGAAAACCGTGGCGCACATGCTCGTGGAGCATAGGAAAAATCAGGAGGAACTAAAGGAGTTTCTTGGAGCGGATTACCATGACTACAATCTTGTGGTTGCCCTTGAAAACGGAAATCCGGTGGAGAGCCGCATCATCCGAAAGCGCCTGCAAGTCTTTTGTGACACGACAGGATACGAACGTGTGGACTTCCATTCGCTCCGCCATCTCTCCACGAAGTACAAACTCAAACTGACACAGGGCGATATTAAGTCCGTCCAAGGAGATACTGGTCATGCCGAAGCCCAGATGGTGACAGACGTTTACTCGGAAATTGAAGACGAGAACCGGCGCGAGAACGCGGCTCGCATGGAAGCCGACTTCTACAGCCCTACCGCTAAAAATGGGAAATCATCAGCAACAGAGGATATCGGCGAAGCTCTGGCAGCTATCCTTAAGAACCTGTCACCTGAGCAACTTTCAGCTCTTGTCTCCGCTGCCCGTTAGCAGTGGTTGTTAGCAAGTTGTTAGCAAATCGTCCCAAATGTTGTGCCAGACACACAGGTAGATGTTTTTTGTTAGCAAACAATAGAAACGGAAAAACGGAAAGACGGCTATACCGAAAACTGGAATGCCAGTCGAAAACGGTGTAGCCGTCTGAAAAGGAAAAATGCCGGAAACCCTTGAAAAATCAGGCTTCCGGCGATTTTTACCACACGTCCCAGACAGGAATCGAACCTGCGGCGTTTCGCTTAGGAGGCGAACCCTCTATCCTACTGAGGTACTGAGACACATCATATTCAGTTAGCAAAAAGTCTTCGTTCCAACAACCGCTTAGGAGACGATTCTTATATTCATTTGACTAATAGAACATATACATATATCATACCGTTTGAACATGAAAATGTCAAATGCTTTTCTAAGAGGATGATCATGGTGAGGTAACAGAGCGGGATCTGATATGTGAAATAGCTTTTACAGGACTTTTTTATGTAAAGCCGAATGTTCTGAAACGCATATACAAAAAAGCACGACTAATTTTCAATTAAAAGAAATTTGGTCATGCTTTTTATATAAGTCAAAAATCTTTCCTAAAAATTAATATGCCCCTGCAGCCAGATCTGTGCCTTCAGCCGTCTTCCAACTGCCGGTTCGCCAATCACCTTTTCAACCGGTACGCATACATCAAATTGAAGCTCATTGGTTTCAACTGTAAGAACATAAAGTTTTTTCCCGGTAAGAAGATTTTCGATGGTATCGATATTCAGAATCTCACCAAGGATCGCATACTGGTCACATTCAAGACCAGCTGGCATAAAATGCGTATCGACAATACTGTAAATATCTTCCCCGCGAATTCTTTTTGATACTGCGGCATAGGTGTCGATGTCGTCAAGCGTAAGGCTTTCAATGGCATCGGGATTCCCTTCCTTTGCTGCGCTCATAAGCATCATCCGGTTGCGGAGATCTTTCGCTCTCTTGTCCGCAGCACCTGCATCCTTTGTGACCGGAAGCAAAATTTTCCCACTTAAGGCAAGACCAGAAAAGGTTATAGAGATTGAACTTTTGTTCAGACCACCGCGAGTGGCTTCTTTTATGTATTCCATTCCGTTCTGGATATGGAAAATGATACTGCAGCCGAGCTTTACATCTTCGCAGACACCAATATAGGTCGGTGAGGATGCTTTCTGTTCTACTGCAATATCAGCATAAGAGCTGACTCCACTGCCTGAAAAATATGGGAAATAGCATTCTCTGCGGAATTCTTCATCATTTTCATCGATAAAGCCGCAGGAAGAAATGCCAATCCCGTTGCCGTATTCCCTGCGAAGCTCACAGAGATCTGTGTACTCGTCCAGGGCAATACGGTCGTATCCGGAAAATTTCTTTTCGGATTCAAGAAGAATCTGATACCATTCGCGTTCAGATGCGATATCGTGGAATCCGATAGCGTTTAAATATTTATGCAAAATTTACCTCGTTTTCTATCTGATTTCAGACTTACCGCCCATGTATGGACGAAGTACTTCAGGAATGCGGACAGAACCGTCTGCCTGAAGATTGTTCTCGAGAAATGCGATCAGCATTCTCGGAGGAGCTACTACTGTGTTGTTCAGTGTGTGTGCGAAATATTTGTTTCCGTCACTTCCTTTTACACGGATGCCAAGACGTCTTGCCTGTGCATCACCAAGGTTAGAACAGCTTCCTACTTCAAAGTATTTCTTCTGTCTTGGAGACCATGCCTCTACGTCACAAGATTTTACTTTAAGGTCGGCAAGGTCACCTGAACAGCATTCCAGTGTACGAACCGGGATATCAAGAGAACGGAACAGATCAACAGTGTTTTTCCATAATTTATCATACCATTCTTTGCTTTCTTCTGGTTTGCATACAACGATCATTTCCTGTTTTTCAAACTGATGGATTCTGTATACACCACGTTCTTCGATTCCATGAGCTCCTTTTTCTTTACGGAAGCATGGAGAATAAGAAGTCAGTGTCTTTGGAAGTTCAGCTTCATCAAGCATGGTATCGATGAATTTACCGATCATAGAATGCTCGCTTGTTCCGATCAGATATAAGTCTTCGCCTTCAATTTTGTACATCATAGAATCCATTTCGGCAAAGCTCATAACACCTGTAACAACGTTGCTTCTGATCATGAAAGGTGGGATACAGTATGTGAATCCACGATCGATCATAAAGTCACGTGCATAAGAGATAACTGCTGAGTGAAGACGTGCAATATCTCCCATCAGATAATAGAAACCATTTCCGGCAACCTTTCCTGCACTTTCAAGATCGATTCCGTTGAATTTTTCCATAATTTCTGTATGGTATGGGATTTCAAAGTCTGGAACAACCGGTTCGCCAAATTTTTCAATTTCAACATTCTGGCTGTCGTCTTTACCGATCGGTACAGATGGATCGATGATATTTGGGATAACCATCATATCTTTTTTGATTTTTGCTTCAACTTCTTTTTCTTCAGCAGAAAGTTCTTCCATACGGGCAGCGTTTTCCTGAACTTTTTTCTTAAGCTCTTCTGCTTTCTCTTTTTCGCCATGAGCCATGCATGCACCGATTTCTTTGGAAACTTTATTTTTCTCAGCACGGAGTGCTTCTACTTCGCCTTTGATTTCACGGTTTCTCTTGTCAAGTTCGATTACTTCATCTACAAGTGGAAGCTTTTCATCCTGGAATTTTTTCTTGATGTTTTCTTTTACAACATCCGGGTTCTGTCTTAAAAATTTAATATCTAACATAACTGTTCTCCTGTCTTGTTTTTTTATTTTTATTACTGTGGTTTGATCGCATCCTGTACATCCGGATCATACATTTCCTGGTAAACGGCCTGATCTAGTGATTCGGCCTCTTCTTCAGAGAGCTCAATGTAACTTTCACCACGCACAATTTCTTTTATATAAGTGTAACAGCCATCTCTGCTGTGCATGGAATTGAGGATCCATCCATTGTTATCATTGTCAAGCATTGTGAGGGCGAAGCTGAGTTTTCCACCCATTTCACCGAAAGCATCGTATTTTACAATACCTACTTTCTGGTAGCTGCTTCGCAACGCGCGATACAATATGCGGATGTCCGCTTTGTTTTCGTGGGCAATGTTGGAAAGCTCGTCGAGTTCATCGAATCTTGCACTGAAACTTTCTTCGAGCGTTTTACCGTCCTGTCCGCGCATGAATACGTTATAGCTTGATTTCAGACGGTTGTATTTCATATTAACATTAATATAAAGAAGAAACATCAATATGATCAGCATGATAAGAAAAAGAAATATATACGCCGGATCAATTCCAAGTGACTTTAGAATTTTACTTTCCATATATTATTTTCCTTCCTGTATTGACATTAACAATTCAAATATACGTTCCAGATCGTTGTCCGAATAATATTCAATTTCAATTTTACCTTTTCCATTTGCTTTATGATTGACATGGACTTTGGAACCGATGATTGACTTTATACGTTCCTCCAGATCTTCATATACAAATGCATTCTGGATAACAGGCTTTTCTTTTTCTTTTTTTGGCTTCTTTAGTTCTTTGACAAGTTTTTCGGTATCCCGGACACTGAGCTTTTCATCAAATACTTTATTGGCAAGAATGTATTGCTGCTCTTTATCCTCGATTGCAAGAAGAGCACGTGCATGTCCGGTTGAAATCATGTCATCGATGATCATCTGCTGTACTCTCTCGTCCAGCTTTAGAAGACGCATAGAGTTTGTAACAGCAGTTCTGCTCTTTGAAACGCGCTCAGCCACCTCATCCTGCTTCAGAGTGAATTCATTTAGCAAGCGTTTGTATGCCTGCGCTTCTTCGATTGGATTCAGATTTTCGCGCTGAATATTTTCAATAAGAGAAATCTCAACGATTTCCTGATCTGTGTATTCTTTAATGATAACAGGGATCTCTTTGATACCGGCCTGCTTTGCTGCACGCCAGCGACGCTCGCCAGCGATGATTTCGTAGTAATCGTTCCGTTTCTGAACAATCAGAGGTTGTAGGATTCCAAACTGTTTGATTGAATCGGCAAGTTCCAAGAGAGCATCTTCCTCAAAATGTTTTCTCGGCTGGTCACGGTTTGGCTCCACATCATTGATCTTCATCATAATTGGTCCAGCATTCACTACTTCTTTTTTAACTGGTGCAGTATGTTTCGCAGTTTTATTTTCTTTGATTAAACTATCCAGACCTTTTCCAAGTCCGCCTCGTTTTGCTGTCATGCTTACTCTTCTCCTTTATGAATTACTTCATCTGCTAATAACATATAACTTTCAGCTCCTGTTGAACGAGGATCATATAAGTTGATTGGTAAGCCATGACTTGGGGCTTCTGCAAGTCGTATATTACGTGGAATGATAGTTTTGTAAATTGTCTGATCAAGATTATCTTTTACATTTTCAACAACTTGAAGAGATAGATTGGTTCTGGCATCATACATGGTAAATACAACGCCTTCCATTTCAAGGTTTTCGTTCAATCTTTCTTTTACAAGCTCGATTGTTTTAATCAGCTGGCTCAATCCTTCAAGTGCATAGTATTCACACTGAATTGGAACCAATACGGTATCGGCTGTAGTCATTGAATTGATTGTCAGCATACTAAGTGAAGGTGGGCAGTCGATAATGACGTAATCGTAATTACTTCTTATCTTAAGCACCTCATCTCTTAATATGTATTCTTTGTTCTCAGTATCGAGCAACTCTATTTCGGCACCAGACAGATCAATGTTTGCGGGAATTACGTCGAGATTTTCAATTGCTTCTTTGCATAACACCTGATCCATAGTGGCTTCGCCGATTAAAAGATCATATACAGTATAGGCAACATTATCCTTATCTATACCAAGACCGCTGGACATATTTCCCTGTGGATCCATGTCGATTGCGAGAACTTTCTGCCCTTTTGCCGATAAACACGAGGATAAATTGATCGCTGTTGTAGTTTTTCCAACGCCACCCTTTTGGTTGGCAACGGCAATTATTCGTCCCATTGCAATTACCTCCTTTCTAATAGTGTGCAAATATATATGAAGTTTTATTTACATCTAGGTATAATTGTAACACTAAACTTTATCTAAATCTACTAAATGTTTCACGTGAAACATTTATTTTGGCATTTTTTATAAATAAGGGGATTTTTTGCGCGAAACATTCTACACAAAGTGAAATGTGAAAATGTATAAAAACATTCGTAATCCGCTCATTTTTTTCTTGAAAAAAATGGCTACTTACTCATTTTTTGGCGGGTCAAGAGGTCAAAAATCCTCTTGCAAGCAAGCTTACATCGACTTTCTGACCTTTTGCCCATGGCATCATCATATTTTAGATATATTAAAATATATTTGGCTATGAGCAGCTGAAAAAAGAGAAAACAAAATGTTTCACGTGAAACATTTTGTCGAAAACCAAGGAACAATAACATGATGAAAATCTTTAAACTGTAAGGAGATTATGGTATACTTATCTATAAGCCGCAAGGTGAAAAATTACACAAAACAGATACTATTTGCGAGTATGATCTTGCTGAATCGGGGCAAAAATGATTCGGAGAAAGGACAATTAACGATGAAAAATAAATTGAAAAGTTGTGCGATTTTAGCAACACTTGGTGCGATTACAATCCATCTGATAAATAAAACACTTATAGAAATGGCAACAAAAGACAGCTTGTTAAACTCATCAGAGGGAAATTATTATGACTGGAGATTTGGAAAAATCTATTATAGAAAACAGGGAAATGGTAAACCACTACTGCTACTTCATGATTTGGATGCAGAAAGCTCTGGCGTAGAATGGAAAAAAGTAGCGGCAATTCTTGCAGAAAAGCATACTGTTTATACCGTGGATCTGCTAGGCTGTGGACGATCTGAAAAACCAAATATTACTTATACTAATTTCCTTTATGTGCAAATGCTGACGGATTTTATTAAACATATCATTGGCGAAAAGGCAGATGTTGTGGCTACGGGAGAATCGGCTGCTATTGCAGTTATGGCATGCGGAAATGATGAAAACGTGATTGGAAAGATTTGTATGGTGAATCCACTGTCACTTACGGAACTTGCAAAATGTCCGAATAAGAGAACCAAGACGCTGAAGTTCCTTATCGAAATACCGATTATTGGTACGCTGCTGTACAACATTATTCATTCAAGAGAAGCAATTGATGAAAAATTTGTGGATAAGTATCTGTATGACGAAGATGCGATAGATTATCAGATGACGAAGATATACCATGAATCTGCTCATAATGAAAACGCACATTCAAAATATTTGTTTGCAAGCATCAAAGGTGGATATACAAAGACAAATATTTATCATTGTATTCGCAAGGCGACAAATAGTATCTGCATTATCTCTGGACAATATGATGAAAACAGTATTGAGATTGCTAAACAATATCAGAAGCATGTACCTGCTATAGAATGTATGTGCATAAAGGATACGAGACATCTTCCACAAATTGAACAACCGGAAGGATTCGCAGAACAGCTGGATATCCTTTTCTCTGCTGAATAATATAAAGTACATTCAGGTACACATTATAGCCAAATGCGGGATGTACACTTCGGTGTACATCCCGCATTTGGCTATATATGGCTCTTGATCAACTTTTGCGATTATCTAATAGCAAACAGAACTGGTACTTAACTGGTACTTATTCTGCTCATGAACACCATGAAAACCGACATGCAACTCTGGGAATTTCTATGGAAATTGTCTTTTCCTGAAAAACAAAACAGAAGGATGATTATTGGGCTTTTTGCAGAAATAATCAAGCTAAATGAAAATAAAAAATCAGATTTTAAGCGGGTAAAAAATTGAACTTACCCGCTTTTTGAAATGAAATAGGAAAATAAATTTCTGGAAGAATTGCATACAAAAAAATAAAAATATATTTTCAAAGCATACAAAAATTGAACTATCAAAAATACAAAATAGAATAAACTATAACAATTAAAATTGAACTATTGTAAAAAGAACTGATAGCAGAAGTTCAAGGAAAAGAAAAAAATAGTTCAATTTCAATTGCGGCATATACAGACTACAGGCATGTATAGCTGTTTATCCGTGAATAGGTTCTTTGGAAGGAAGTCCTGCTTTTCGAGGAAACTTCTTCCCGGTAGGCTTGATTTTTTTGATCTTTACAAATGAACGGCTGATATCACTGCCTGGAAGCTGGAATACAACTGGTTTATTTTGTGTACCTCCAAGGACATGTACTGCGGTTTTTGCAGCGGAAAGTTCATCGACAATATCACCGGATTTGTAAGAAACAAAGAATCCACCAACTTTTACATAAGGGAGGCAGTATTCGGATAATGTAGATAAATTGGCCACTGCACGTGAAACACAGAGGTCAAACTGTTCCCTGTAGTCTGCCTGACGGGCAAAATCTTCTGCTCTGCCGTGGATTGTATGGATATCCGTAAGATTTAACTCTTCAATCACACTGTCAAGGAAACGGATTCTCTTATTTAAAGAGTCAAGCAACGTGATTTTCAGGTGCGGAAAGGCGATTTTTAAAGGAATTCCGGGGAATCCGGCGCCTGTTCCTATATCGATCACGGTTTGAACTTTACTGATATCCAGAGCCTTTACTAATGCAAGGCTGTCGACAAAATGTTTTTCGTTTACTTCTTCGTACTCGGTGATACCGGTGAGATTCATAACCTTGTTCCATTCCACCAGCATTTCGTAATATTTATCAAACTGATTAAACTGGGTCTGTGTTAATGTGATATCTAATTCTGCAAGCTGTTGCTCAAATTTTTTACTCATATTGCTCCTTTTTCCCCTAAAAGTACACATCTTTGCGGAAAATAAACAGTAATTTACACTGTTTTGCACCAAATAGGTACACAATTTCTGAGAAGATAGCACCTTAAAGGTACACGATAAAGTGATAATGTTTTTACAAAAATACAATCATGCACCTAAAAGGTATACGAAAAGATGAAAAACATACTTTTTGCCCTATAAAGTACACGATAAAACCATTTCTTTGAAAATAGATGTGTACTTTTTGGGTGATGCCCTCAAAAGTACACATCTATGATAAAGGGAAAAACAGAAACCAGAAATAATGAATTCTGTAATATCCCAAAAAAGATCAAAATACAGGTTTGGTTATCTGGCGGTCTAATGTCCTAGATATACCAGTAATACAGAAATATCGGCAGGTGAGACACCGGAAATACGGGATGCCTGACCGATGGAAAGCGGTCGGAACTGCTTTAATTTCTGCACAGCTTCGATTCGCAGGCTCGGAACAGCATCGTAATCGATATCTGCCGGTATTTTCCTGGTTTCAAGCTTTTTAAACTGTTCTACCTGTTTTAACTGGCGCTTGATATAGCCTTCATATTTGATGTTGATATCAATTTGTTCCATAATCTCTCGGCTGAAGCTTTCTGTTCGCATATGGTCGATAGGTTCGAGAAGCTCATAATTCAGCTCAGGACGCTTAATAAGCTCAGCAAGTGTAGATCCTGAAGTAAGAGGCGTACTGCCGCAATTTGTGAGAAAATCCGTGATTTCCTGGGAAGTTCCAACGTTGGTATGCTCAAGCCTGTGGATCTCCTTGCGGATGATTTCTTCTTTGTCTAACAACATCTGGTATCTCTCGTCTGAAATAAGCCCTATTTTGTGCCCTATTTCGGTTAGTCTCTGATCGGCGTTGTCCTGGCGCAGGAGTAACCGGTATTCGGCACGTGAAGTCATCATACGATATGGTTCGTGGCTTTCTTTTGTAACCAGATCATCGATCAGAACACCGATATAAGCCTGGGAACGGTCTAAAATTAACTGTTCTCTTCTAAGAACCTCCAGTGCGGCATTGATTCCGGCAATAAGTCCCTGAGCGGCTGCTTCTTCATATCCCGAACTTCCGTTGAACTGACCACCGCTGAACAAACCATGAATGGATTTGAACTCAAGTGTCGGATGAAGCTGTCTTGCATCGATACAATCATATTCAATTGCGTAAGCATTTTTAACTATTTTTGCGTGTTCAAGACCAGGCACGCTTCTGTACATTTCATATTGAACATCCTCTGGAAGTGAACTTGACATTCCGCCGATGTACATTTCATTGGTTTCCAGACCTTCTGGTTCAATGAACACCTGATGCCGTTCTTTATCGGCAAATTTTACAATTTTGTCCTCAATAGACGGACAATAACGTGGTCCGGTGCCTTCGATCATACCGGAATAAAGTGGGGAACGATCCAGGTTTTTACGGATGATCTCATGGGTTGTAGGATTGGTATAGGTAAGCCAGCAGGAAGCCTGTTCAATCTGCACATCTTCTGGATCCGTTGTGAACGAAAAAGGTACGACCCTTTCGTCGCCGAATTGCTCTTCCATTTTGCTGAAATCAATGCTGCGCTTGTCGATACGTGCCGGTGTACCGGTTTTGAAGCGGTACATCTTAATACCGAGCTCCTTCAGACAGTCGGTCAGATAATTTGCTGCCTGCAGCCCGTTTGGACCGGTATGCGTGCTGACATCACCGTAAATGCATCTTGCCTTCAGGTAGGTTCCGGTACACAGTACAACGGCCTTGCAGCGGTATATAGCGCCAGAATAGGTCTGAACGCCCGTTACAGAACCATCTTCCACAAGGATATTGACGACTTCACCTTGCCGGATCTCCAGGTTATCCTGGTTTTCCAGTGTCTGTCGCATGGTATTGCTGTATTTGTTCTTATCTGCCTGGGCGCGCAGGGAATGAACGGCAGGCCCTTTAGATTTATTCAGCATCTTTGACTGAATAAATGTCTTGTCGATGTTCTTTCCCATTTCACCGCCGAGCGCATCCAGCTCACGTACCAGGTGCCCCTTTGAGGTACCGCCGATATTCGGGTTGCATGGCATCATGGCGATACTTTCTACACTTACGGTGAAAACAATCGTTTTCAGACCGAGTCTTGCGCAGGCAAGGGCAGCTTCGCAGCCGGCATGTCCCGCACCAACTACAACGATGTCGTATGCGTCTTTATTTTCCCATACAGAATTTGCTGAATATTTCATTTACTAAATCTTCTCCTATCGTCTCTCCGGTAATGCTTCCCAGAGATTCATATGCATCCATTAAGTCAATTGTGAAAAAGTCTTCCGGCATCTGGTTTTCGATGCTCTCTTCTACCTTTTTCAGGCTGGAAAGTGCATCGGCAAGAGCTGTTTTGTGCCGGATATTGGTGATATAAACCTCATCGTTAAATGAGATATCACCGTGATAAAACATCTCTTTTAAAGTAGATTCCAGTTCATGGATCCCGGTCTCCTCTTTTGCGGAAATATCGATCATTGGCTTAGTTATCAACGTTTCTAATGCCTTTTTATCAACAACTGTGGATAAGTCACTCTTATTCAGTAGTATCACAGCTTTCTTATCCCGGATCATCTCGATGATCTCGTGATCATTTTCATCAAGAGGTCTGGATGCATCGACCACATAGATGATCAGATCGGCTTTTTCTGCATTTTCTTTTGCTTTATCCACACCGATCTTCTCTACGATATCAGAGGTATCGCGGATTCCGGCGGTATCCATGATGTTTAAAGAAACGCCCTGAAGCTGGATATTTTCCTCCAGAACATCTCTTGTGGTTCCGGCAATCTCGGTTACGATTGCCTTTTCTTCGCCTACCAGAACGTTCATCAGAGAGGATTTCCCGGCGTTCGGTTTCCCGACGATAACCGTCTTGATGCCTTCTTTGATGATACGTCCGTCATCGGCAGTATCCAGAAGACACTGGATTTTCTGCTGCAGATCCTTTACGACGCCCAGGAGACTGTCACCATATCCGTCTACGCTGATATGCTCTGGATCATCCAGTGCACTTTCGATAAAAGCGGTATGGTAAAGGATTACTTCACGGATTTCTTTAATCTTATTGTGGACAGAGCCTTTCAACTGGTTTACCGAGCTTTGTAGTGCATAGTCATTCTTGGAGCTGATGATATCGATCACGGCTTCGGCCTGTGACAGATCCATTCGGCCGTTCAGAAAAGCCCTTTTGGAAAATTCACCCGGTTCAGCAGGTCTTGCACCGTATTTGATCACGGTTTCAAGTATCTTTCTTGTGACAAATACACCGCCGTGACAGTCGATTTCCACAGTATCTTCACCGGTGTAGCTGTGCGGCCCACGCATTAAAAGAACCAGCACTTCATCAATCGTCTGCTCTCCGTCCATGATATAGCCATAGTGAATGGTATGGCTTTTTTGTTCGGACAGAAGCTTCGGGCTTTTGCCTTTGTAAATTTTGTCAATAATAGAAAACGCATCTTCTCCGCTGAGACGCACGATTCCGATTCCGGAATTAGTCATTGCTGTGGAGATTGCTGCGATTGTGTCTGTTTTAAATCCCATTTTATTGCTTCCTTCTATACTTTTGTAATAAATGCGATGTTATCATTTTACCCCGAAAGCTGTCAAAATGGAAGTGCCTATTGTGAAGAGTAGAAAAAAACCGCGTTACTGTTCACAGTACCTGTGACCAGCAACGCATCTCGCCATTTTAAATCGCCTTTGGCGATGGGCGAGATGCCATTCAAGATAAAACGTGCATCCTCCGTGCCAATCAGCGTAGTGATTGACACGGGAGTGAACAGTAAAAAAACCGCAGCCATTAAATGACTGCGGTTTACTGTGAACGATTCAGTTATAACGGTGTATGCAACCAATTTGCGTTACTGTTTAACGGCGGTTCGGTGTTACAACAACACGTCTGTATGGTTCTTCGCCCTCGCTGTGGGTAGAAACTCTGTCATCAGCCTGCAGAGCGGAATGGATGATTCTTCTTTCATAAGGATTCATCGGCTCCAGTGAGATCGGCTTTCTGCTTCGTTTTACTTTGTAAGCGATATTCTTTGCGAGATTTTCAAGAGTCTGTTTTCTTCTCTTGCGGTAGTCTTCTGTGTCGAGTTTGACACGTACATAACCATCCTGTGACTTGTTGGCTACACGGTTGGTGAGGTACTGGAGAGAATCCAATGTCTGTCCACGCTTACCGATCAGGATACCCATGTTGTCACCGCTCATCTCAATTGCAAGAGCACCTTCTTCATCAATGGAGGATACGATAGTTACTTCGCCCATTCCCATTGCCTGAAGAACTTCCTGTAAGAATTTCTCACAGATCTTCTGTGTCGCTTCTGTTACAACGGCTACATGAAGTTCTTTCTTTTCTTCATAAACCGGAGCTGCTGCTGTTACGGCAGAGGCTGTTTCTGTTTTGTTTTCTTTTACAAATTCTTTCTTAGGCTCTTTTTTGAAGTCCTTTTTCGAATCTTTTTTGTATTCTTTGTGTTCTTTGTACTCTTTACGTTCTTTGTGTCCAACGAATTCCTTGCGGTCTTTTCGGAAATCCTTCTTGAATTCTTTTTTGATCTCTTCCGGTTTGATTTCTTCGGCTTTGATTTCTTCTGTTACAGTTTTTTTGATACGGGCACGGATAACTGCCTGACGGCTTCCGATTCCGAGGAAGCCTGCACTTCCTTTTTCAATTACGTCATATTCCATCTGATCACTTGCTACGCCAAGCTGGATAGAAGCTTCTGTGATGGCATCGTCTAAAGTTTTTGCTGATACTGTAATCTCATTCATTTGACTTGTCCCCCTATTTCTGGCCTTCGTTAAAGCGCTTTACAAGGTTTGCTTTGTCTGCAAGGCTTCCTGCCTTTGCATTTTCATTTTTCTTCTTGGCTTCTTCAAGCTTTTCTTCAAGTTCTTTTGTCTGAGCAGCTGTTCTTACCGGCTCATGAATGTTTTTCACGTTCTTATGAGCCATTTTGTTTACATTGCTTGCATCCACTTCGTTTTTGTTCTTGCGTTTTTCAGCAGCTTTTTCCATATTCTCTTTGATCAGTTCATCCATCGGAATCTTATTCAGATGTTTGTTGATAAAGAACTGCTGTACCATACGGACAACGGCACTTGCAACCCAGTAGATTCCAAGACCTGTAGGTAATGTGAAACACATAAATACAGATACAAGAGGAAGGGTAACGTTCATTGTCTTCATGGTTGAAGCCATCTGGTCAGCCTGCGGATTGTTCGTAACTGCAGTTGTCTGCTGAGAAAGCTTCACGCTCAGGTACTGGGAAAGTCCTGAAAGGACAGGAATCAGCACTGCCATGATCACAATTCCCCATGCGCCGGCTTTTACACCGTTGCTAATGAGGTTCATAGGAGTTTCCGCAATGTTAAGTCCAAGGAAGTTATTCATGGACTTTAATGTATCGACGGTGCTGTCGATCGTAGACTGCAGATCCGGAAGCTTCTTGCCGAGAGTTTCCCAGGTTGAAGTCTGGAATTTGTACAGTACGTCGATCAGTACGTTTTTATCAGAGTAATCATATTTGGAGGCGGACATAAGGATCGGTTTTGCTTCGCCGATCTTTTCCATGACCTTCTGCCATCCATCCTGTGCCATGATAGAGGTAAGAAGCGGTGTGTATACCGCTTTAACCTGCCCAACATAAGCAGGGATGTTGCGGATTACATAGTACATTGCCCAGAGAATTGGGAACTGGATAAACATACTTAAGCATCCGCCGGTCGGTGATACTCCGTATTTTTCATAAACCAATTGTGTTTCTTCCTGCATCTTCTGCATGGAAGCCTGATCATTTTTTCCTTTGTACTTCTGCTGAACCTTCTGGAGCTCAGGGTTCATTGCAGCGGACATCTTGGAAAATTTCTGTTGCTTGATGGTGAGCGGCATCAGTAAAGTGTAGATGACAATTGTCAAAAGAATAATACATACACCCAGGTTGTGAATGCCGATTAAATCCATTACCCGGTAAATACCATCCATGATCTTACCGAGCAGCCAGGCAGCCTGTCCGATGATTGGTGTGCTGACCTGTGTCATTAAAATTCCTGTCATAACCTTTCCTCCATAAACATTTCCGTCCCGGTATTTGGACGGCCTATAGGTTTAAGGCACCGGATCATATCCACCTTTGGCGAATGGATTGCATCTGAGGATTCTCCATACGGTCAGAAGGCCTCCTTTAAACGCACCGTATTTTTCAATGGCCTCCAAAGCATATTCTGAGCAGGTTGGAATGTAAATACAGTGGGTATATACCTTCATAGGTGATAAATATTTTCTGTAAAAACGAATCAAATATAATAATATCTTTTTCATAATTTCAGTGCCTCGTAGTGTATATCCGTCTTCTCGATATACTGAACTGGCTAATTGCAGTCCGAATAAATGTGATGAAGTTTGCCCAGATGGATGAGAGCGCTTTCAATCTCATGGTATGACCGGTCTTTGGCGGTCGTCCTTGCGATGATCACGATATCATATCCACATTGGAACTGTTCTTCGTGTAACCTGTAACTCTCACGGATCAGCCTTGTTAAATGATGTCTTATGATGCTGTTCCCAACTTTTTTGCTGACGGAAATTCCGACGCGGCTGCGTCCGAGATCATTCGCCAGGAGATACATTACAAGGTACTTGTTGCCATAAGGTTTTCCCTTTCTGTATACAGACTGGAAATCCCTGTTTTTCTTCAATGATTCGGAAAATTTCATACTTTATTCTCCCGATTTACATAAATTTGCATAGAAGAAAAGGCCACATATATGTGACCTATGCTGATAATACTTTTCTTCCCTTTGCTCTTCTTGCTGCAAGAACTTTTCTTCCACCTGCTGTGGCCATTCTTGCTCTGAATCCATGAACTTTCGCTCTGGAACGTTTCTTTGGCTGGAATGTCATCTTCATTGATATCCACCTCCTATCGATTCCTTCTTATATGAATAGAAGCTTATTTACGTTTTTAAGACATCGTACTTCATTATAATCAAAAAAGCTGTCTCCGTCAAGCAGTTTTAATAAAGTTTCGACCCTTATTTTAAGGAAATTATGAATAAGTTTATGGTTTTTGATTGATTCTGAAATCGTTTTAAGGTAGAATATAAGAGTATGATTATGCTTATTTTGAAGATGAATGGGGCAGGAATATGGACGTCATAAAAGAAAAATGGGAAGAGATCATTCAAAAGCTGAAAGTAGAATATTTTCTATCGAACATTTCTTTTGAAACGTGGATACGCCCGCTGGAGGTATATGAGATCAGAGGCAACACTCTGTATCTTACCGTTAATTTTAAGGCGAGCATCGAACACATTCAGAATAAATATCTTCTTCCGCTTAAAGTATGCATCGCGGAAGTTACCGGGACAGAGTATCAGATTAAGTTTATTCCCAGAGATCTGCCGCGCGAGCAGCAGCGCAGATATCTGGAGAAGACTGCGCCCGTAAAAGAGAAGACACATAAGCATAAAGAGGTAAGCCCGATAGCTGAAAAAGCGAATCTGAATCCGAAGTATACGTTTGATACCTTTGTGGTAGGAGGGAATAATAATTTTGCACATGCCGCATCACTGGCAGTTGCCGAATCTCCCGGTGAGGTTTACAATCCTCTGTTTTTATATGGTGGGGTAGGACTTGGCAAGACCCATCTGATGCATTCGATCGCACACTACATACTGGACCGGGAACCATCGAAGAAAGTCCTGTATGTGACAAGTGAGACATTTACCAATGACCTGATCACGGCGATCCGCAACGGAAAGACCGGCAACGATCTGGCGATGAATGCATTCCGCGATAAGTACCGCAATAATGACGTACTTCTGATCGATGACGTACAGTTCATTATCGGCAAAGAAAGTACACAGGAAGAATTTTTCCATACGTTCAATCATCTGCACAATGCCGGAAAGCAGATCGTCATTTCCAGCGACAAACCGCCAAAGGATATGACGACACTGGAGGCGCGTCTGCGGACAAGATTTGAATGGGGACTGATCGCAGATATTTCGGTGCCGGATTACGAGACACGTATGGCGATTCTTTATAAGAAAATAGAACTGGACCAACTGGAAAGATATCAGATTCCGGATGAGGTGATCCAGTATATTGCGATGAACATCAAGACTAATATCCGGGAACTGGAAGGCTCACTTAACAAGCTGATCGCATTATACCGGATCGGTGGAAGAAAGAACTTTGATGTTTCTCTGGCGGCAGAGGCAATGAAGGATATGATCGCACCGGACGATAGCCACAAGGTGACGCCGGAGCTGGTTCTGGATGTTGTCTCCGATCATTTTAATGTTTCCGTCTCTGAACTTAAGGGAAGTCGGAGAAATGCAAGAACGGCCGGAGCCAGACAGATCGTGATGTACCTGTGCAGGCAGATGACGGATGCGTCTCTTCAAAGTATCGGTAATCTGCTCGGAGGGCGTGACCATTCCACTGTGAACCACGGTGTGGACAAGATTGCCCGGGATGTGGAAAAAGATGAGACTTTGAGAAATACGATCGAGATCATTCAGAAGAAAATCAGCCCGCTGTAGAAAAGTTTTCCATGATCTGCCAGGGAAGAAAAAGAACTGTCCACGGACTTGTCAAAGCCTTAAATCCTTTTGGATCAAGGCCTTAAAGTACTTGTCCACAATTCAACAGACACTACTAAGATAACTACGGATTTGTTTTATATAAATATATATTTTGCGCGTCGAAAGGAGTTTTACACATTATGAAAATCAGATGTCTTAAATCAGATCTTGTGAAAGGGGTCAGCATTGTATCAAAGGCTGTTCCGACAAAGACAACCATGCCGATCCTGGAATGCATTCTGATAGATGCAACTACAGATATTATCAAACTTACAGCGAACGATATGGAGCTTGGGATCGAGACTGTGATCAGAGGGCAGATCGATGAGAAGGGAATGATCGCACTGGATGCGAGGATTTTCTCAGATATCGTAAGAAAGCTTCCTGATAATGAAATCGTGATTGAAAGTGGAGTGAACCTTCAGACACTCATTACCTGTGAAAAAGCAAAATTCAATATTTCCGGTAAATCCGGTGAAGATTTTTCTTATCTGCCATATATTGAGAGAGAAAATCCGGTTTCCATTTCCCAGTTCACACTGAAAGAAGTGATCCGCCAGACCATTTTCTCAATTGCAGACAACGACAGCAACAAACTGATGACAGGAGAACTCTTCGATATGAACGGGGATATTCTGAAAGTGGTATCCCTTGACGGACACCGTATTTCCATCCGCAAGATCGAGCTGAAGGAATCTTATGAACCGAAGAAGATCGTGGTTCCGGGAAAGACCCTGATCGAAGTCAGCAAGATCCTTTCAGGTGAAGCAGACAGCGAAGTGAGACTGTATTTCACAGCCAACCACATTGTATTTGAATTTGATGATACCGTTGTGGTATCCAGACTGATTGAAGGAGAATATTTCCGTATTGAGCAGATGCTGTCCAATGATTATGAGACAAAGGTAAGAATCAATAAAAGAGAACTCCTGAACTGTATTGACCGTGCAACTCTTCTTGTAAAAGAAGGTGATAAGAAGCCGATCATCATCAACATTCAGGATGAAATGATGGAACTTAAGATCAAGTCCGAGAAGGGTACGATGGATGAAGAGATTATGATCACTAAAGAGGGAAAAGACCTCTTGATCGGCTTCAATCCGAAGTTCCTCATTGACGCACTTCGTGTCATTGATGATGAAGAAGCAGATCTTTACTTTATGAATGCAAAGGCTCCTTGCTTTATCAAGGATGAAGGAGAAAGCTATGTATACCTGATTCTTCCGGTGAACTTCAGTGGAGCAGTATAGGAATTTAGAGAGGACAAAAATTATGGAGACAATCAAACTCAGAGATGAATTTATCAAGCTTGGTCAGGCACTGAAAGCAGCAGGTCTTGTAGGATCCGGTGTGGAAGCCAAGGAAGTCATTACAGAAGGTCTGGTAAAGGTTAATGGAGAAGTAGATACCAGACGTGGTAAAAAATTATATGACGGCGACGTTGTTACATTTAACGGAGAAGAGATCAAGATTGAAAAATAGGCTGGCACAGGTATGATTATCAAATCATTAAAATTAAAAGATTACAGAAATTATGAAATATTGAATATTGAATTTGATCATGCCACGAATATTTTTTACGGTGATAATGCGCAGGGCAAGACGAATATCCTGGAAGGGGTGTATTTGTCGGGAACCACGAAGTCTCACAGGGGGACGAAGGACCGGGATCTGATCCGATTCGGGCAGGATGAGGCTCATATTGAGACTGTCATTGAGAAAAATGGCGTTCCATGGCAGATCGATATGCACCTGAAGAAGAACAGTCCGAAAGGGATTGCGATTAACAAGGTCCCGATCCGGAGGGCGAGTGAGCTTTTCGGTCTGACGAATTTTGTGTTTTTCTCGCCGGAGGATCTGAACATTATTAAAAATGGTCCGGCGGAGAGGAGAAGGTTCATGGACCTGGAGCTTTCACAGCTTGATAAGGTGTATCTTAGTGACCTGGCAAATTATAACCGCACACTCAATCAGCGGAACCGTCTGCTGAAGGATGCCTATTACAGAGATGATATACTGGACACACTGGATGTATGGGATATGCAGCTGGTTCAGTATGGAGAAAAGATTATTCAGAGAAGGATCCGGTTTATCGAGGAGGTCAATGCGATAATCGGAGACATTCACCATAAACTGACGGGAGGCAGGGAAAGGATCAGCCTTTCGTATGAGCCTGGATGCGGAGCACTTTCGCTTGAGGCGGCGCTTGAGAAGAACAGGGAGCGCGATATCAGGATGAAGAGTACCTCGGTGGGACCTCACCGGGATGATATCTGTTTTATGGCAGGTGGGATCGACATCCGCAGATTCGGATCGCAGGGGCAGCAGAGGACAGCGGCACTTTCGCTGAAACTGTCTGAGATCGAGCTGGTACGGCAGATCATAAAGGATACGCCGGTGCTGCTGCTTGACGATGTATTGTCTGAACTTGACAAACACAGGCAAAACTATTTACTGGACAGTATTCATGATATACAGACTCTGATCACCTGTACGGGACTTGACGAGTTTGTCAATCATCGATTTTCAATAAATAAAGTATTCCATGTTCAGAACGGACATGTATCAAAAGAGAATTAGGAGGATCAATATGAGTGCAGAATATGGAGCAGACCAAATCCAGATACTGGAGGGGCTGGAAGCAGTAAGAAAGAGACCTGGTATGTATATTGGCAGTACATCTTCAAGAGGACTTCACCATCTTGTCTATGAGATCGTTGACAACTCGGTGGATGAAGCGCTTGCAGGATATTGTGATCATATCCAGGTGTTCATCAATCCGGATAATTCAATTACGGTTATAGATAACGGACGTGGTATTCCGGTGGGGATCAACCACAAAGCGGGACTCCCTGCGGTAGAGGTTGTATTCACCGTGCTTCATGCCGGCGGTAAATTCGGCGGTGGAGGATACAAGGTATCCGGTGGACTTCACGGTGTAGGAGCTTCCGTTGTAAATGCGCTTTCTGACTGGCTTGAGGTTGAGATCTGCCACGAAGGGAAGGTGTACAGACAGAGATATGAAAAAGGACATGTTGTTTATAAGCTGAAGGTTGTAGACGAATGTGATCCGGAGAAGACAGGAACAAAGGTAACCTTCCTTCCGGATGAAACTATTTTCGAAGATACAGTATTTGATTATGATACGTTAAAACAGAGATTCCGTGAGATGGCGTTCCTTACCAAGGGACTTCGCATCAGCCTGACCGATCTCCGGGATGAAGAACCGAAGGAAAGAGTGTTCCACTATGAAGGCGGTATCAAGGAGTTCGTTCAGTACTTAAATCGCAGTAAGACTCCGCTTTACGAGCAGATCATCTACTGTGAAGGAACAAAAGATAATGTAGAAGTTGAAGTTGCAATGCAGCACAATGATTCTTATACAGATAACACCTATGGTTTTGTAAATAATATCACGACACCGGAAGGTGGGACCCATGTGGTCGGATTCAGAAATGCGATCACAAAGACCTTTAACGACTATGCGAGAAAGAACAAATTATTAAAAGACAGTGAGCCGAATCTTTCCGGTGAGGATATTAGGGAAGGTCTTACAGCTATCATCAGTGTTAAGATTGAGGATCCTCAGTTTGAAGGACAGACCAAGCAGAAGCTCGGTAACAGTGAAGCGAGAGGTGCGGTTGACAGTATCGTCAGCAGCCAGCTTCAGATCTTCCTTGAACAGAATCCTGCTATTGGAAAATCAATTGTTGAGAAGTCGGTTATGGCGCAGAGAGCAAGAGAGGCGGCCAGAAAGGCGAGAGATCTTACCAGAAGAAAATCCGCACTGGAAGGCATGTCACTGCCTGGAAAGCTTGCGGACTGTTCAGATAAGGATCCATCCAAGTGTGAGATCTACATCGTAGAGGGAGACTCTGCGGGAGGTTCTGCAAAGACAGCCCGTGACAGAGCAACCCAGGCGATCCTGCCGCTTCGTGGAAAGATCCTGAATGTAGAGAAGGCAAGACTGGATAAGATCTACGGTAATGCCGAGATCAAGGCAATGATCACTGCATTCGGTACAGGAATCCATGATGATTTCGATATTTCCAAACTGAGATATCACAAGATCATCATCATGACCGATGCCGACGTTGATGGAGCACATATCAGTACGCTGCTTCTGACATTCCTCTATCGTTTTATGCCGGAGCTGATCAAACAGGGCTATGTATATCTGGCTCAGCCGCCGCTTTACAAGCTGGAGAAGAACAAGAAAGTCTGGTATGCATACAGCGATGAAGAACTGGCGAAGATCATCAGCGAAGTTGGACGTGATCAGAACAATAAGATTCAGCGATACAAAGGTCTGGGTGAGATGGACGCAGAGCAGTTATGGGATACCACAATGGATCCGCAGCATCGAATCTTAAGAAGAGTGACAATGGACGATGAGACATCTTCCGAACTGGATCTTACCTTTACAACCCTGATGGGAGATAAAGTAGAACCAAGACGAGAATTTATCGAAGAGAATGCAAAATTTGTTAAGAACTTAGATATATAGGAGAATACCAATGGAAGATAATATTTTTGATAAAGTTCATGAAGTGGATATGAAAAAAACCATGGAAGAGTTCTATATCGATTATGCCATGAGTGTTATTGCTTCTCGTGCGCTTCCGGATGTAAGAGACGGTCTGAAACCTGTTCAGAGACGTATTCTTTATTCGATGATCGAGTTGAACAACGGTCCTGACAAGCCGCACCGTAAATGCGCGCGTATCGTCGGTGATACCATGGGTAAATATCACCCGCATGGTGACAGTTCTATTTACGGAGCCCTCGTTAATATGGCACAGGACTGGTCTACCCGTTACATTCTTGTAGACGGTCACGGTAACTTCGGTTCTGTGGACGGTGACGGTGCTGCCGCAATGCGATATACCGAGGCAAGACTTAGTAAGATTTCGATGGAAATGACAGCGGATATCAATAAAGATACCGTTGATTTTGCACCGAACTTTGACGAGACAGAAAAAGAACCGACCGTACTTCCGTCAAGATTCCCGAACCTTCTGGTAAACGGAACCTCCGGTATCGCGGTAGGTATGGCAACCAATATCCCACCGCACAACTTAAGAGAAGTCATCGGTGCGGTTGTGAAAATTATTGATGACCAGATTGAAGATAAAGATGAGACCACGATCGAAGAGATCATGGAGATCATCAAAGGACCTGATTTTCCGACGGGAGCAACGATCCTTGGAACAAGAGGAATCGAAGAGGCTTACCGTACAGGACGTGGAAAGATCCGTGTGCGTGCGGTATCCAATATCGAGCCAATGCAGAATGGAAAGCACAGAATCGTAGTAACCGAGCTTCCATATATGGTCAACAAAGCCCGCCTGATCGAGAAGATCGCGGAGCTTGTAAGAGATAAGAAGATTGATGGAATCACAGACCTGAGTGACCAGTCAAGCCGTGAAGGTATGCGTGTCTGCATCGAATTGAGAAGAGATGTGAACCCGAATGTCGTTCTGAACCAGCTTTACAAGCATACACAGCTGCAGGATACATTTGGTGTGATCATGCTTGCATTGGTCAATAATGAGCCGAAGGTTATGAGCCTTCTGGAAATCCTGAACCATTATCTGAAACATCAGGAAGACGTTGTGACCAGACGTACAAAATACGAGCTGAATAAGGCAGAAGAACGTGCACACATCTTGGAAGGTTTGCTGATCGCCCTGGATAACATTGATGAGGTTATTAAGATCATCCGTGGATCCAAGACCGTACAGATTGCGAAAGCAGAGTTGATGAGCCGCTTTAACTTAAGTGATGCACAGTCCCAGGCTATCGTGGATATGCGTCTGAGAGCTCTGACCGGTCTGGAAAGAGAGAAGCTGGAAACAGAGTATGCAGAGCTTGAGAAGAAGATCGCAGAGTACAAGGCGATCCTCGCAGACAGAAAGCTTCTGCTTGGCGTAATTAAGAAAGAAATCCTTGTGATCTCTGAAAAATACGGAGATGACAGAAGAACAGCCATCGGATTTGATGAATACGACATTTCTACAGAGGATCTGATCCCGAGAGAAGATGTAGTGATCACCATGACCAAGATGGGATACATTAAGAGAATGAGCAACGATACTTTCAAGAGCCAGAATCGTGGTGGCAAGGGTATCAAGGGTATGCAGACTCTGGATGAAGACTATGTAGAAGAGCTGTTCATGACCAATACTCACCAGTATATTATGTTCTTTACCAATACCGGACGCTGCTATCGCCTGAAGGGATATGAGATTCCGGAAGCAGGAAGAACTTCCCGAGGTACAGCAATTATCAACATCCTTCAGCTTCAGCCGGATGAGAAGATCACAGCAATGATTCCGATCAAGGATTTCAAGGAAGGTGACTATCTGTTCATGGCAACCAAGAAAGGTCTTGTTAAGAAGACTCCGATCCTGGATTACGCAAATGTAAGAAAGACAGGACTTGCTGCGATCACACTCCGTGAGGATGATGAACTGATCGAAGTTAAGATTACGGATGATGAAAGAGATGTTATTCTCGTTACGCAGTATGGTCAATGCATCCGTTTCCATGAATCTGATGTACGCTCAACCGGAAGAACCTCTATGGGCGTTCGTGGTATGAATTTAAGTGACCGTGATGAAGTTGTTGCAATGCAGCTTGATGCGCAGGGTGAAGAGCTTCTGATCGTATCTGAAAAGGGTATGGGCAAGAGAACCCGCATGGAAGAATTCACAGCCCAGAACCGTGGTGGAAAAGGCGTGAAATGCTATAAGATCACAGAGAAGACCGGAAATGTAGTCGGTGCAAAGGCAGTAGGTCCGGATGATGAGATTATGATCATCAACACAGATGGTATCGTGATCCGTATGGAATGTGCGGGGATTTCCGTACTCGGAAGAATCACATCCGGTGTTAAACTGATCAATCTGAAGGAACACGAAGAAGTTGCAAGTATCGCAAAGGTACGCAGGGCTTCAGGTGAACTGGAGGAGAACGCAGAAGAGACTGCAGAAGAAGCAAATACAGAAGCAACTGCTGAGACGGTTGTAGAAGAGCAGACAGAAGAATAAAGATCTGAGCGAAAGTAGAAATACAGAAGCAGGATAAATCATAAAGAGACTGGACAGGGAATATGCAAATGCCTTGTCTGGTCTCTTGCTTTGTTTTGTGAGGCTGCATGGAAAGAAATGTTATGGCATGGCTTGCGTTTGCTCTGGTAAAAGTCGGATTAAAAAAACAAAGAAGCCCGGAAACGCTGCAGCAAACAGGCTTTCCGGACTTTGTAGAGGGGGCTGAATTATTATTTTGCCAGACTTCAAATATTCTGGCAGACGCCGTGCATCTTACTGTGCAACAGCTCCGAGTCTTTTGCGGATTTCAGGTCCGATGATCATGGCGATCACCATCTTGATAAGGTCCGCCGGGATAAATGGAATGACACATACTGCAAGGGCAGCAGATACAGTGTAACCTGCCTGAATGCAGAACCATGCAGTTCCGAATGCATAGCAGATTGCGGTTCCAACGATCATTCCAAGAATCTGGATCCATCTCTGACTGAATTTGTCAATTACAATACCGGCAATGATTGCCATTGGGATGAAACCAATGATATATCCGCCAGTTGGTCCGGCAAGCTTTCCGATTCCTCCGGTGAATCCGGAAAATACAGGAAGTCCCACAAGTCCGAGAAGAAGATAAAGGATATAGCTGATCGTTCCTTTCTTCCAATCCAGAAGATAGAGAGAAAGATAAATTGCAAAGTTGGTAAGTGAAATCGGCACCGGTCCGATCGGTATGGAAAGCGGTGCAAGAATGCAGGTGACAGCGGTCATAAGAGCTGTTACCGCCATTGCATAAGTATTGGTTGTACGAAGTGTCTGTGTGTTTCCCTGAGTCATGTTATGTACTCTCCTTTTAGAATGTTAATAATGTTCGGCGTGTCAATAAATTAAGCAGATTCGATCTCATATGTAAAACCGGCATCCGTAATCGTCCGGATCGTATCTTTGATTCCCTGACCATCTGCGGTCAGATAACCGGAAGCGAAGATGGAATCTACAACGCTGAGAAGCTTCTTTTCTTCACCTTTAAAATAAACCTCACGTCCGGCAGCACAACGGATATCTGACTGCGGAACCAGAAGTCTTGCAAGGCAGAGAACCTTCATGCAATACTCAGTTGTGAGTTCGGAAATATCGGCATCACCGAGCGGAGTTCCCGGAATTGGCAACAGGAAGTTGATCGGCAGAGCTTCCGGCCGGATCTCACGAAGCTCCAGAAGCATATCAACAACATCCTCTTTGCTTTCGCCCATTCCAATGATTCCGCCACTGCAGATTTCAAATCCAAGTCTCTGAAGCATTTTGATATTCTGAATGCGCTGCTCAAAAGTATGGGTAGAACAGATGTGACTGTAGTAAGCCCGGCTGCTGTTCAGGTTGTGGTTGATCCGGTCGAGTCCGGCTTCTTTTAACATTAGAGCCTGTTTTTCAGTAAGAAATCCGATGGAACAGCAAAGGTGGGTTCCGTCTTCTTTCATCTTGCGGATCTTAGAAGCCAGTTCTTCAATCTCTTCGTCGGTGAATTTCATACCGCTGAGTCCGATGCAGTGTCTGGAAAGATGATGTTCATTTACAAAATCATTATCTTTATATAACTTCTCATCAGCTACCCACTTATATTTGTCGATATCGGCTTTTGAACGACAGGATTGTGCACAGTAAGCGCAGTCCTGTGAGCAGTTACCGCTGCGGGCATTGGTAAGAATATGAATACTTACATGATTGCCCTTATATTTTCTGCGCAGTTTTTCAGCTTGTGCAATGAGCTGATCGAGTTCTTCGTCCGGTGTATTCAGGATTGCAATCGCATCTTCTCGTGAAAGCACCGGATCTGTAGTTGTTTCAATTTCAGAAATCATAAGTAAACCTTCCTTGGTAAAAAAATATCAAATACATTTCACACTTTACCATGCAAAAGAAAGAATGTCAACTTAAAATTTTATAAGGTTAACAATTGGAGGTAATACTGGTTTATTTGAAGATGATTACATTGCAGATGAAAAAAAACCATAGTATAATAAAAATCAGATTATGAAATGCAGGAGGAAAAACCAATGCGTACATTGAACGTGGAAGAGATTTCAAAGAATATCAAAGAAATGTGCATTGAAGCGAACCATTTTCTTTCAAAAGATATGGACATTGCGATGAAAAATGCAGTTTCAACAGAGAAGTCACCACTGGGGAAAAAGATATTAAGCCAGCTTCAGGATAATCTGAAGATCGCCGGAAAAGATATGATCCCAATCTGCCAGGATACTGGAATGGCAGTCGTATTTCTTGAGATCGGACAGGATGTACATTTCGAAGGCGGCAACCTGGAAGATGCGGTAAATGAAGGGATCCGTCGGGGTTATGTTGACGGATATCTGAGAAAATCCGTTGTGAAAGATCCGATTCTCAGAGAGAATACAAAAGATAATACACCGGGAATCATTCATTATAAAATTGTTCAGGGCGATCAGGTGAAGATCAAGGTCGCACCAAAAGGCTTTGGAAGCGAAAATATGAGCCGTGTATTTATGCTGAAACCGGCAGACGGAATCGAAGGAGTAAAGGAAGCAGTTCTTACGGCAGTAAAAGATGCCGGCCCGAATGCCTGTCCTCCGATGGTTGTCGGCGTGGGAATCGGCGGCACATTTGAAAAATGCGCACTGATGGCAAAAGAAGCACTTACAAGAGAAGTCGGAAGCCATTCAGACATTCCATATGTAAAAGAACTGGAAGAAGAATTACTGGAGCGGATCAACAAGATTGGAATCGGACCGGGCGGACTTGGGGGAAGTACAACCGCGCTGGCTGTCAATGTCAACACTTATCCGACTCATATTGCCGGACTTCCGGTAGCTGTAAATATTTGCTGTCATGTTAACCGCCATGTGATCCGCACTATTTAATTTACCGGGGGGATCCTGAAAAGACTTTCCGTGCCGAAGATATGTACTCGTGCGAAGATGAAGCATGTTACAAATGGTTTCTGCCCGGTGAGAGGATGTGTAATATTTAAAGGAAAATGAAAAGAGGATAATTATGAATACAAATGTAGATGTAGACGCAATGCGAAAAGATGCGGTTGAGATTTTTCAGAAAGGGTTCGCCTGTTCAGAGTCGGTGATCTATGCGATCAAAAAGGGCTTTGATCTTGATCTGTCAGATGATGCGATCGCTATGTCATCCGGATTCCCGTGGGGGCTCGGAGATGGTGGCTGTATTTGTGGTGCGCTTGCAGGAGCAACCATGTGCATCGGCTATTTTTTCGGAAGAAGAACACCTGGAGATGAAATCTTTTTGAAATGCCAGCGGCTGACGAAAGAGTTTCACGACGCATTTAAAGAACATTGCGGAGCAACCTGCTGTCGTGTGCTGACAAGAGGAAAAGAAAAAAATTCTCCGGAGAGAAAAGCGCAGTGCATTAGTTTTGTAGACTTTACAGTTGAGAAACTGGCTGAAATTATTTTAAGAGAATTATAAGACTCCTGTTAGCAGTTAAAAACGCCGCAGCAGAATACAGAAAAAGAATCAGGAAGGAAAAGAATATGGAAAGACATATTACAGTTCCAGTAGCAAAGGAAGAAATACAGGATTTAAGAGCAGGAGATTATGTATATCTTACGGGAGTTATTTATACCGCCCGTGATGCTGCTCATAAAAGAATGGATGAAGTGCTTTCAGAAGGAAAAGAGCTTCCACTTGATATTAAGAATCAGATGATTTATTATATGGGACCATCTCCGGCGAGAGAAGGAAGACCGATTGGCTCAGCAGGACCGACAACAGCAAGCAGGATGGACAAATATGCACCACGCCTTCTGGATCTGGGGCTTGGCGGAATGATAGGAAAAGGGAAAAGAAGTCAGGCTGTCCAGGATGCAATCGTGAGAAATAAAGCAGTTTATTTTGCAGCAGTCGGAGGAGCAGGCGCGCTTCTTTCAAAATGTATCAAAAGAGCAGATGTGATCGCATATGATGATCTTGGCACAGAAGCGATCCGCCGCCTGGAGATCGAAGACCTTCCGGCAATTGTTGTGATCGACTCCGAGGGCAATAATTTATACGAGACAGCCGTCAAAGAGTATGCGGAGGAATAGGGAATGAATTGTGTGAAAAGAATTGCACTTATGGTAATTCGGAATATTCTGCTTGTTCCGTTTATGTGGTGCAAGCTGTGTTACTATGCCGCGCACGTAGACAAGTATCCGGAGATCACCCGATATAAGCTTCTGAAATATATTGTCAAAAGAGCCAATAAAGGCGGAAATGTAACAATCGAAGCATATGGAAAAGAAAATATCCCCAAAGAGGGAGGGTTTATGTTTTTTCCGAATCATCAAGGGCTTTATGACGTACTCGCAATTGTTGATGCCTGCCCGCGTCCGTTTTCGGTGGTGGCAAAAAAAGAAGTGGCAAATGTTCCACTTCTCAAGCAGACATTTAAATGTATGAAGGCCTACATGATTGACCGCGAAGATATCCGTCAGTCTATGCAAGTGATCATGGATGTTACAGAGGAAGTAAAGAAAGGAAGAAACTATCTGATCTTTGCAGAAGGAACCCGCTCGAAGATGGGGAACAAGCTTCTTGAGTTTAAAGGTGGAAGCTTCAAGGCGGCAACAAAAGCGAAATGCCCGATCATACCGATTGCGTTGATCGATTCTTTTAAACCGTTTGATACAAATAGTATCGCACCGGTAACGGTACAGGTACATTTCCTGGAACCGATTTATTATGAAGAATATCAAAATATGAAGACGACAGAGATCGCAAAAGAAGTAAAAAGAAGAATAGAAGAAACCATATCTGAATATGAACCAAAGGAAGCATAAAATAAAGATAAGGTAAAAAGGACAGACTCTTTGCTAGATATAGTGAAAAAGAGTCTGCTTCTTCTATATATAGATAATTAGAAAACAAACTTAAAAAAAGAAAAAAATAATCGAAAAAACCGTTGACAGAAAAAGGGTTCTTAGGTATAATTATCAATGCGCTGTGAAGTTACATTAAAAGTATGTAAACACGCAGTTAAATACAGACCTTGGATCGGGCTGAGGAGAAATACTCAAGAGGCCGAAGAGGCGCCCCTGCTAAGGGTGTAGGTCGGGCAACCGGCGCGAGGGTTCGAATCCCTCTTTCTCCGTTTTGTTTGAAAATAACTTTTGAAAAAAACTTCAAAAAAGTTATTGACAAGCAAGAAGATATATGATAATATATCAGAGTTGCTGTTTGAGAGATTCAAAAAGCAACAAAAAATAATTTAAAAAAGTTGTTGACAAACATGAAACACTTTGATATAATATAAAAGCTGTCGCATGAAACGGCAACAACAAAAAGAACATTGATAACTGAACAATAGACAACAAACCCTGAAAATTCTTTAAAG
>OLQN01000143.1_pt1 | contig 61972 bp, 50 predicted proteins | sample 1673181 | NCBI WGS metagenome assembly OLQN01 (sample SAMEA3136763, study PRJEB25190) | human gut metagenome | biome: human gut; feature: human-associated habitat; material: faeces | place: Austria | collected 2013
ATTGTTTAGAGTGCAGCCTGCCTGCTTTACAGAGATCGTGCTTCGAAATTCACATCCTTACAAGGCGTTGACCGCACTTGTTATCATAGCACAGATTAACATGAATGGCAAGAAATTATTGTATACTATACATAAAAAACTGAATATATTTTGTGCGTTAGGTAAAATGAGTAGTTGATGATGCACAATTTATAATAAAATAAATGTGCGTAATAATCAAAAAACAATGCAAACCGAGAACCGACGGACGCCGTTGCAGATGGCATTGACAGCGTCGGAGCGGTTCGGTATCAGCATGCTGGAACTGGGTAAGAGAATGGGATGAAAATAGTACATAGTACAACGTCTTTCGCTATTATTATATATCAGACCGCGTCAAGTAAAGTTTGCAAAAAAGGCTCCTGAAAAATGAAGTTAAGCAGCAACGAGCAGAGTTGCCGCAATGGATTCATGGCATATGTAGGCTCTGGAGACAGACCAGTCCTCAGCGCATTCCATGAGATACGTTGTCACCAGGCGAACATAGGAACTTTCATTCGGAAAGATTCCGACCACGCTGGTACGTCTGCGGATTTCACGATTCAATCTCTCAATCATGTTAGAAGATGAGATTTTTCGCGCATCCAGCATTGGGAATGCATAAAAAGCCAGAGAATCTTCCAATCCGTCTTCAAGACACTGAACCGCTTTCGGAAAGCGCTTGGCATAGGAGACGATCACATCATATGCGCACTTTCTGGCGAACTCAGCCGTAGGCGCCAGCTAGATTTTCTTGGGTGTCTCAGTGAAGGATTTCTTCTCTTTCTGCGGCACATAGACAAGAATAGATAAGCACCGTCATGCTGACAATTCTTCCATCTACTTGAACTTTTTCGTACAGTGCATCCACCCACAAAGCCGGGTACACCGTACCGGCAAGGGGGCGATTACGGGACTCCTCAACCTTCCTTTCGACAAACAATTCCGTAAACCAAAGGATTCGCTTGCGCGAATCCTTTGGTTGTTGTGTAACGTGTGAAAATATACTCAACAATCACCGTATCACGGCGGATAGATGATTGATTGTTTTTTATTCGAACCGTTTTGCAAACTCAGTAATCGAGCTTTCGCCAGATCCTTCTCCAATAGCCCGGAACTTCCATTCGCCATTCTTGCGATAGACTTCGCCAAACAGCATGGCTGTCTTGTTGTTGTAGTTCTCGGAGAGATTGTAAATGCACATCTCAGTGTTTGTAAGAGCATCGACCAGCCGGATGAAGGCGTTCTCAATCATACCGAAATGCTGATGGCGATCATATGCCTGGTAGATATTTACCGCCAATACAATAGAGGTATACTCTGCCGGCACGCGGTCCAGGTCAATGAAGATCTGTTCATCATCGCCTTCCCCTGCACCAGTAAGGTTATCGCCCATGTGCTTTACAGCACCGGTGGCATGTTCAAGATGGTTGAAGAAAACAATATCCTGCCTAGACTTAAGCTTACCATCTTTCAACAGCAGCGCGAAAGCATCGCAGTCAATGTCTTGCGCCTTAAAGAGACCGGAGAAGAAGCCGCCGGTCTGCTTTACTTCATCCCAGCCGAGGCCAACCATGATTTTGGATAAGCCCTGATTTTCTTTGGACAGACTAATGCGCTGCCCCTTCTGTAATTTAACGGACATTTGTGTTTCCTCCTTAAAACTGCGAGCGGGCGCGTAGAGCTCTCGTACCCGCTCGCGGCCATACACAAAAGGTTTACTCAGCGTCGATACCGTACTGTGCGCACAGGGCAGCTAAGCCACCAGAGAAGCCGCTGCCGATGGCGTTGAACTTCCACTCGTTATTGTGGCGGTAGATCTCGCCGACGACCATTGCAGTTTCAATGGAGAAGTCCTCGCCCAGATCATAGCGAATGATCTCCTCGCCGGTCTCATCGTTGACGATACGGCAGTATGCGTTGCAAACCTGGCCAAAGTTCTGACGGCGCTTGTCAGCATCATAAATGGTAACCGTGAAAGCAACCTTTTCGATGTTTGCCGGAATTGCAGACAGATCAATAAAAATCTGCTCATCGTCATCCTCGCCATCGCCGGTGCGATTGTCACCCATATGCTTTACGGAGCCGCTCGGGTGTTCCAGATTGCCATAAAATACGAAATCCTGATCGCTCGTGCACTTGCCGTTTGCGCCAGCGAGAAAAGCGGAGGCATCAAGATCGAAATCCTGTCCGCCGTCGTACTTGTTGGTATCCCATCCAAGGCCAACCATGATCTTTTTCAGACCCGGAGCTTCCTTAGATAAGCTGATTTTCTGTCCCTTGCTAAGATTGATAGGCATAATTTGTTTTCTCCTTCCAACTCTTAAATAAAATATTCATCAGGCTGAAGCCTTTCACAGCTCCTTTAAAACCCGATTAAAAACATGATAGTTCTGATCCCGGCGTGGCGGACAGTATACTGCAAACTCAATGGTATCGAATGCGTTACGATACTTCTGTACAATGGTCTTCATCGCGGCCGCGACCACTTCCGGAGGATTGCGGAACGCACCGCAGCCAAACGCTCCAAGAATAAGCACTTCTGCTCCCTTTGCCATTGCAATCTGGAATATGCGCTCCATGCGCTTCTCATGCAGCTTCTGCAGATCCTTATTCGAAATAGAAATCGAATGTGAGCCGTCACTCGAGTTCATGGCATTTGTCGGGATGTTCCTCAAATTCGGCGCTGCGCAGGTAAGCACATCGACGCAATACCACTGGCTTTCCGGCATATGCTTAGGAACATCGTCATCCGTCTTGAAAACGACAACGCCCGGTGTGTAAATGCAATCGTCATTGTGCAGCGGATTTCGCTCATGGCGATGCGGTACATAAAAGGCATTCCACATCTTAGCATTGTTCAGGCAAGGATACAACGTGGAGCACCGGCAAATCGCCTCTTCCTGCGCCGACGATCCACGAGTAACGCCGCCGCCCGGATTGGTTGCAGACGCGAAATTAAGTACACAGACCTTCTTGCCCGTATATGCCTTAGCCGCCTCCAACGTGCGTTTCCGACTCACAATGATCTGCGCTGGAGTACCATCGCAAACTTCTGTATGCGGGATCGGGAGTCTCCCCCAAAATATATCCTGCATCTTGCGAGACTGCTTAATCGCCAAACTCAAATACGGCATGTCCTTGCATGTTTTTTCTGTATCTTCGAAAACGAAAACATTTTCACTTTTCCCCATTGGTATATCGACTCCTACGCCTGAGCTTGGTTTAACTTTTTTGCGCCCTGATAGTTCTCGAACTCATCTTTGAGGACGGCCAGCCGCTTCTTATCCTCTTCGCGCTGCTTGCGAGCATTCTCTTGAATAGCCTTGGTCTCTTCAATGCCATTCATAATCGTTCTCCAGGTGGTCTCCAAGGTCTCTACCTTAATAGAGCTGCCGGACGCCAGCTGTGCAGTGATCTTGGACTGAGCGACAGTGTTCTTTGCGTTCTTGATCAGCATCTCGTTGGTTTTTGCGTCAAGAGCAGCCATAGACTCTGCCTGCAAACGCTGACGCTTCAACATAACTGCCTGAGCAAGTGCCTGCTTGAATACCGGCAGCGTAATGATAAACGCAGAGTTGATCTTGCGGACCAGATTGAGATTGCTGAACTCCATCGTCTTAATCATAGGGATAGACTGCATAGCCACGTTCTCTGAAATACGCAGATCCTGCGTGCGCTGCTCAAGAATCATCAGGGCATTATTCAGATTGGTCAGTTCAAACTGAATAGAATTATCCCCGGTGGAAACAAGGGCTTCTTCTCTCTCTTTGATATAGCTGCGGATTTGCTCGCAGCCAAGTTCACCAGCAAGAATGTACTTCACGAGGTCATGGTAGTAGTTCACATTAGCCTCAAACATCTGGTCGAGACGATGGTTTGCTTGTTTAATCTCGGACTCGTACTGCTTGAGCTGAACGTAGATCTTATCTACTTCGTTGCCCATCGTATTGTACTTGGCCATAATCTTATCCAACTGCTTACGCAGATTGTTGAAAAAGGCGCCGAAAAGTCCCGGTTTTTCCTTAATCTCCTCAATGTCAAATTTGGACATTACCTTAGCCAGCGTATTCAGAAGCTCATTAGAGTCATCCAATTGAGACATATTGACGCTGTTAAGCACAACATCCGATGCCTTGGAAATTTCATCAGCTGCTTCCGCACCGAACGATACAATAGTATCCATATTATTGATTTCGATAGTGTTAAGCAGCGCGTCTACCTCTGGACTCTTAGCGAGCTCCTGAGTCATCTGCTGACGATCCGCAGCAATATCGTACTCCTTAACTACCATATCCGTACCGGGCTGTTGCGTAACTGCGATGGTATCCTGCTGATTCGGTTTCGTGAAATCTATTGCCAAACTGATCAGATCCTTTCTACGAAATTTTTGAGTCTTTCTCGCCAGCCTTTATTGGCCGCAAGAGGGATTTCGGACATCTTCGGAGGGACAAGGTTATACATGTACTCCCCTATCTGATGTTCTTCGCAAATAGGTGAATTAAAGTATTGTTCGAAGCACTGGTAGCCCGTTGGAGCAAAGACCAATACATCAAAACCAAGACGATTGAGAAACGAGGTCATGATAGCATCCTCTAAGGACAAGCCATTTTCCCCTGTTACTGCATAAATGATTTTTGGATTTCTCTTTGTAAAATCGAATTTATTCAGAAGCTGCAGTATTTCTTTTTTGAAATTGAGAACCGTGGAGAGAATAATATACTCTGACCCGGTCTCGAAAGTGCCTCTGACCAGTTTGCTGACAATAAACTGCTCCAGATTATCCAGTATATAATCCTGTATCGGCTCTCGTAAGAAGCGGTACTGGTATACCGGATTCTGCTTAATAGCAGTCCTCTGCAAACGGTTGTTCCTCCAAAAATGAGTGGCACACGGTTTGATAGGATTATCATCTTCTCGGCGGATAAAAGGAACCCGCTCGATAAAAAGGGTAACCGGCGTAACGAGCTGCTTGATAGAAGCCCAGTACGCTGCGACATCTCCATCCTTAACGCCAGAAACCTTCGCAAAGATTGTAGGCAGAATAACGACGTCTCCCTCTACCGTGAAATTCGGCCGGAAATTCAACTCCTGATCCCACAGAATAGGAATTTCCTCATAGGTAGTCTGCAATACTATCGAGCGTGCTTTTGAATATTGCTGGTTCCGGTACAGGCCTGTACCTTGATATAGCAGAGTATCCAGATCTCGCTCGGCGTGGTATGCAACAGTGCCAGACTGAACATCCGCCGCGTCCTTGGGAAAGCGTGTTATAGGCAAGGTGTTTTTATACGAAATGACCTTTATCCCTTGACCGAAATAATTCGCTTCTGTTGCGTGGGGCGTTAAGAGAAGAACATCCACAGGAAGTCTGCAAAGCATTTCATAGAATAGCTGTTCTTTCTGGTCTTTACTTTCACCCATACGAATCAGACACGGAACCTCTGGCGGTTTCCATCCATCGAAAAGCGGTGATTGATACTTCTGCATCCAACAAATAAGGTATACCGCAATACCTGTGAGTTTTTCCATCGATGTTGAAACCATCTCAGGAGAAGTTAAGGTATCTACAAACGCTTTTCTCATTATGGACTGAAGTTCATGATTAGAACTTCTGAAGTTCCCTACTAAAGAAGATATCATCTGCTCTTTCGTCTGATACTTATCACGTCGAATTGCATTGATAGCTTCCACTGAAATTTCAGGGGCCTTATCAAGTACAACAATACGTCTGCCCGACGATTTGATAGTGGCATACATCTGATATAGATCAGGGACATATGTTTTCTTATCTTCAACTCCGCAGATCTGGAACGCGCAGCTATGGATTTCTTGGGGCTGCGCGTCTCTGTCGATAGCCTGTGTCTTTATAACTTCTATCCACGGAGTATCATCCGCGATCCATGTATTCGAACAGACATTCCACGAAGCAGGGGCTCCGTATAAGAGTCGCTTCTGTTCCTCTGCCTGCACTTCTTGACGCAGGGTTTTGAGGGAGAAATTCTCCGGAAAACGGTCTGTACATGTTGGAACTGCTAAAGTAGAAAGTTTGGACGCGGGATCATATTTCAGATACTCACTATCCCCGGCATACATCAGCCAAACTATATCGCAGCCGGCTTTGTGTAAAACTGAGAGCAGAGCTAGCTGATACATACCCGGTGTTGCTTCACACAATATCTTTGGGGAAACCGTAGAACCAATTCGGTTTGAAATGCGCTCGAACTTATAATAAAGCCAACACATAATTTTGATATATGCGTTTTGCAGGATACTCTCGGTCTTCCCTTTTTTTCGCAGGCCAGTAAGCACATCATATATGGCCTCTGACATTCGCGTGCGCGGAGTTGAGTTCATACGAGGAAGCCATACACGAAGACTGTCCGATATAAAACCAACATCCAGTTTAAAACCAGAAGGCATTATCTCGTTATAATACGTCAACTGTTGCGGTGTGGGATTTTGCAATTCTCCTTCTATAACTACACCAGCGTGAACAGCTTCCATATAATATTTTTTTATGGAAGCCTGAACTTCTGGATTAAAGGAAATAACGCGCAAAAATTGCGTGGTAGTTCGGTTTGGAACGAAGAAGGTATCAAACTCGCTTACATGTATATTTGAGTCCATGACGTTTCTCCTTCCCCAGTATTGCACGTTTTATTATTCAGCGTATATTGGTATTATATCACCAATGGAATTTTTGTGCAACCTTTGACATTCCCGCTGTTTCAGCTGTGAGAGCATCATGGTTGATCCCCGCGCACGCGGGGTAAATGCAGAAAAGGACGCCACCATCACCGTCACCCTGGGTTGATCCCCGCACACGCGGGGTAAATGCAGGCATATCAGCACGATCTGTCCCAGATGCGGGTTGATCCCCGCGCATGCGGGGTAAATCGATGCTCTGCGAGCCGGAGGCATATCGAATTGGGTTGATCCCCGCGCCTGCGGGGTAAATTTGAGAACAAAACCATCGCCGAGGATCTGCATAGGGTGATCCCCGCGCATGCGGGGTAAATATAACGAAAAAACGAAAAATGGCAAACTAACCGGGGTGATCCCCGCGCATGCGGGGTAAATGTATTTTCTTTAAACCGAGCAACCATTTGTGGAGGTTGATCCCCGCGTCTGCGGGGTAAATGCTGGTGCTTTCGATGAACCTGTCGTTCACCTGGATTGATCCCCGCGCATGCGGGGTAAATAATTTTTCTTGACATCGACCAGCTATCATGGTAGGTTGATCCCCGCGCATGCGGGGTAAATCTTCTTGGTTAACAGTGATTGTAGCTTCAACGGGGTTGATCCCCGCGCATGCGGGGTAAATGCAAAAGATACCGGCCGCCTTGCCACAACTGCGGGTTGATCCCCGCGCATGCGGGGTAAATGCAGAAAAGGACGCCACCATCACCGTTACCCTGGGTTGATCCCCGCGTATGCGGGGCGAATTAAAGTTGCAAACTAAATCAAATAGTGATAGGTTGATCCCCGCGCATGCGGGGTAAATCCTTTTACGCCGTTACAGGAGCACTGTATCTAAGGGTAATCCCCGCGCATGCGGGGGTGAATACGCACCGGCTGTACGCCCTCTTCATCGACAAGGTTGATCCCCGCTCATGCGGGGAGAATCAAAGATATCCGGACATTTTTCTGAGATATCAGGGTTGACCCCCGCGCATGCGGGGTAAATTCACACCAGTGATCTAACACGAAAGTATAACCGGGTTGATCCCCGCGCACGCGGGGTAAATTTGAGAACAAAACCATCGCCGAGGATCTGCATAGGTTGATCCCCGCGCATGCGGGGTAAATATAACGAAAAAAACGAAAAATGGCAAACTAACCGGGGTGATCCCCGCGCATGCGGGGTAAATCATTTGGATCCGGCCGAACTGGGGCAAGTCATGGGTTGATCCCCGCGCATGCGGGGTAAATGGTGAAGCACGAGAAAAGCTCTTGCGAAATGCGGGTTGATCCCCGCGTATGCGGGGTAAATTAAAGTTGCAAACTGAATCAAATAGTGATAGGTTGATCTCCGCGCATGCGGGGTAAATTTACGCTGGAAAGCACAGCAGTTTTCGATCGCCGGTTGATCCCCGCACATGCGGGGAAAATCACGTCCCATCGCAAGCTATATCCACTAGCTGAGGTTGATCCCCGCGCATGCGGGGTAAATCTCAGAGAGCAAAAAAGGGTCATATCGAACGGGTTGATCCCCGCGCATGCGGGGTAAATATAACAAAAAAACGAAAAATGGCAAACTAACCGGGGTGATCCCCGCGCATGCGGGGTAAATACTTAAAAATGTTATTTTTTATGCATAATTGCTTTCAGAACCATGTTAATGGGGATAACTATAAATGCAAGAGCTGCACAAATCAGCCAAGAAGGCAGGCTCAGGCGTTCGACGCTGAGTGCCTCTCCGCCAAAAGTGACGAAGATAAACTGCATAACCAAGATGGCCCCCATGACCAGCAGGAAATTTTTGTTGCGTCCAATATTCTCAAATGGATTAAAATGGTCTGTACGTGCGTTAAAGCCATTGAAGGTAATCGCCATCATGAAGGTTGCAAACAGTGCAGACTTGAGATATGTCACATCCACAAGGCCAAACAGATTGCGCACAGCCGGCAAGAACAGGATCGACAGACAAATACCCGTGATGTACGCTGCGCTTACACAAACTCGAATGAGCATCTGCTTGGTTACAATACTCTCCGAACGCGGTACCGGCTTATCCTTCATAAACTCCTTGAGCGCCGGCTCACTGCCGAATGCAATGGCCGCCAGTGTATCCATAGCCAGGTTGATAAGCAGCAGCTGAATAACCGTCAGTACAACCTTTTCGCCCAGCAGTGGGCCCACAAAACAGGTCAGGACCGCTGCAACGTTTACTGTAAGCTGAAAGATCAGGAATTTACGGATACTCTTAAACATGGTGCGACCGTACAAGATTGCCTTTTCGATAGAAGAGAAATTATCATCCAGAATGGTGATATCACCTGCGTCCTTGGCAACTTCGGTGCCACTGCCCATTGCAAAACCAACATCAGCCTTTTTCAGGGCCGGAGAATCGTTTACGCCATCACCAGTCATACCTACTACGTAATCAAGCTCCTGAGCGATGCGAACCAGTCGGCTCTTGTCTGTAGGAAGTGCGCGGGCTACAACACGGAGATTAGGCATCATGGCTTTCAGTTCGTCATCAGTCTTCTCTGCCATTTCAGCGGAGGTAATGGCAATATGTTCATTCGAAGTGAGGAGACCAGCTTCCTTTGCAATAGCTACAGCAGTTTCTTTACGGTCACCGGTAACCATTACAACCTGCACCCCGGCCACCTGGACTTCCTTGATAGCAGCAGCCGCTTCTGGGCGAACATTGTCGCGGATACTGAGTACACATAACAGTGTCAGATCGCCTTCATCCGAGTCTCCTTCGATACAAGCTACAGCAAGCATACGCATCGAGCGGGATGCCTGTTTGTCCATGTAGAAGTCCATTGCAGCATGGTCTTCAAAGGGCTTAATCTTGCCCTGTGTATCCATAAACTTTGTGCAGCGAGCGATGATTTTTTCCGGAGCACCTTTGATAAAGGTCATCTTCTTGTCGTCGGCTTCAACTACAACGCTGGAATACTTTTTTGCAGAGTCAAATGCGTTGAACTTTTCAATACAGCTCTTATCCAAGTGCTGTGCCATTTTCTCATCTACCAGATATGCCATAAGTGCACGATCGGTGGAGTTACCGCCGATAACAGTGCCATCATGTGCAGCGCTTGCACTATTGTTAATGCCAATACCGGTTGCGATGGCATTCGCATAAATATGAGATACGCTGGACAGAGAGGTGAAGTGCTTAAGATCACCAGCAGAAATCTCAACGACCGAGAGCTTGCCGCTCGTAATAGTGCCTGTCTTATCGCTAAAAAGGATGTTAAGGCTGCCAGCTGTCTCCAGGCCATTGATCTTACGTACGAGAACGTTGTCCTTTGCCATCTTGAGAGATTGGAATGACAGGAGGATGGATGTCAGCATCGGCAAGCCTTCCGGCACTGCACAGACAATCACGGTAACAGCTACCGTGATTGCATCAATCAGCAGTCGAACCCAATCATAGGCGGAGCTAGGGATATCGCCAGTTACAAACGTCTTAATCAGAATACCGAGAACAATAGCGATTGCACCGATATAACCAAACTTCGAGATCTGCTGCGCCAGTTTGCCGAGCTTTACCTGAAGTGGGGTTTCACGAGTATCTTCCTGTACCTCCAGTGCCAGCTCGCCGAAAAGGGTCTTATCGCCGACAACCTTAACCTGCATATAACCTTCTCCGCCGCAGACAACGGTGCCACGGTAGATATAGTATTTGTTCAGCAGGTCCTTGATGTCATAGGACTCAGTTCCGGTGCAAGGGATCTTTTCCGCTTCTTCGGTCTCACCGTTTAATGCGGCCTGATCGATTTTTAGAGAGCCCTCAACAACTTCGCCATCTGCTGGGATCTTATCACCCGCTTGGAGATAAACAATGTCGCCAACGACTACTTCGTCTACATGGATCTCTTTCAGTTCTCCATTGCGGATAACCTTAGCCATCTCCTTGGCGTTTTCGGCTGCTTTCAGTGCAGAGGCTTTCCCTTCCTGCTTACTTTCACTGACAGAAGCAACTCCGTTGGCCACCAGAATAGCAATCAGAATGCCAACCGGCTCAAACCATTCTGCCTGTCCCATACAGCAAAGAATGACCTGCACCACCAGAGCGACCATAAGGATCATGATCATCGGGTCTTTGAAACCCTCAAGGACCTTTTTCCATAACGGATCAGGTGGAATTTGCGTAAGCGAGTTTGAGCCATGCTGTTTTCGGCTCTGCTCAACTTCTTTGTCAGATAAACCGTTTCTCATAAATGTATCCTCACTTTCTGTCCCAAAGGAACAAAATCAACGAATTAGTGAATGTCCAAGTTGGACATTCTTTTTTCTTTCCCGAAGATCACAGCAATACTACTTGCTCAAAGATATCCGATAAGGACGCGGACAGTAGATACAGCATTGCAATCATGGCTGCCAGATAACCCAGACTTCTACTTGCATTCTTCAGAGCCGGTGGCTTACATACAAATACCCAAAGCGCAAATGGAACGCAGCATATACTCGAAATGGAGAATGCCTGGGTTTGTGTCAGTCCCACGCTGTATAGTTCTCTGCATGCAAATATACTCCCAATTTTGAGTATCAGTAAGTAAAAGACCCCTATTATCACCGTTTTCAGAAGGAACGCTGAGCACGAGCTTAGTATCTCCATGCTGGAAACAGTTTTTGAGCGCGAGCGGGAGAGTAAATCCCTTACGCAGAATGCCTTTTACGGCCTTCTCGTCCTCTAGAATGACATTCTCAAACTCTTTCGGAGTGAAGATTTCATAGACAGGCTGCTGCGAAGCCGTAACCGAGGCGGTAATCTTACCGTTTACAAATGCCCACGAAATCATGCTTACCGCCATAGGACCAGATACAAAGTCCGTAGAAAGAAGTTCTGGCTGGCTGCCTCTCTGAACGGGATACAAAACTCTATTTGCGCCGATGTAATCGCCAATACGACGCCACAGCAATGTATTATTGTCATCATATTCACTTACGCATAGCGACAGTTGTTCTTCCATTGTAAAACCTCTTTTCTCTTTTAATATTTGCTATATTTGAGCGTGTATTTTTTTGAGCCATAAGCCTTTCCTATACAAGGCATTATTACATCAGTTGTAATAACAGGAGTAGGCTCTTCATCCTGCGCGGGGAGTGCTTCATACTCATCGTCCAGAGAGTACAAATCATTAAACATTGGCCACGGAACAGACTCATCACAAAGGATAACACCATATCTTTCAGTGATATAATCGACCATTTTCACGTAATCTGGAGTATTTTTGCTATAATCGAATTCCACTGAACAAACAGAGTATTCTGCATCGGCGTCCTTTAATTTCGCCAAACCAAGTTCTTGTACCTTGACGTTATACGCTTCAAAGTTATTATTGAGGCGCTTAGTCGGGTTTGTAATCTTGTCTAAGATGATATATTTCTGTTTCGATGTAATAAAGCTGCCAGTCGGGAGCTTCTCATATACTCCACTTGCGACGATACGAAACATGGCACCACTGCAACTGCTTGATGCAAAGGTGTCGAGCAGCTTCGGAGATAGTCCCAGAAATTCTTCGAGCGATCGGGTCTCACCGTTTTCTTTTCGGAGATAAGATGCAAATTGTGCCTTCTTTGGGACTGTGTTATGGAGATCTACAAAATCAGCTTGAGGCGAATTAAGCAATATAGAAATAGGAGCTTGAGCCTTTATCTCATTTCCACAGAGCATTTGGTATTCTACAAACTGACGATATTGTTGCTTGGCCAATTTCTTCTTTATCTTCCCTGTGAGTGCAACGGCCAAGGCGAAAGACCCTTCTTTTTTCTTGTACAAGAAAATGGGTGTTCTGGGATGTTCCTTTTGAGTGGGAGACATAATACCCGGTGATGCGTAAACTCTCTCGCTGCATTCCTGTACGATGCACTCTTTTTTCTTACGGTGTCTAAAGAATGGATTTCTGAAGAAACCGTTGCCGGCTTGTATCAGATATAATCGCTCCGTACATTCTGGGCATATGTACGGCAGCAGGTTGAGTTTTCTTTTCGATGCTGCTACTGCTGAAATCTCAACGACTTTACCCAGTTCTGCGGGTAGTCGAACATATGCTCTATCCATTAGGATTCACCTCGCTTTTGTGGATTTTCCCCGCATATGCAGGGATTGCTGTGGCAAATGCAAACCACTTTGGAACCCCCGCTTGCGCAGGGAAGCTCTTCTGTACTTGCCGTTTTGGTTTTCGGTTCAACCCCGTCAATGCGGGGACTATTTGTGTACTTATTGCCTATTGAAAGGCCCCTGCCAATGCAGGGCAAGTCGCGCCCCAACTGGGCATCCTTCTTCCTTACGCTTGAGCCAACTCTGCGAAAGCAGAGAAAAGGCGTGATACGTCGAAAGCGGCATCTGTTTCTGAGAGCCAACCCCGCGTACGGGGAATTCAGAACGCAGTAAATTGTTTGAATTAGGTGCGCGTCGGAACATCCCTGCCAACGCAGGGGGTAATCGGATGGAGAGATTCCCAATATCTGCGAGAATGGGGCATCCCTGCTTACGCAGGGGAATGTTCGCATACCTGCACCCGGACATGCCACCGTAGGTTAACCCCCGCGTGCGCGGGGAATATGTATGATATATACTGCATATAGTCTCTTTTATGGGAAGACCCCCGCGTTCGCGGGGAATATCGAACTCTGCGAAAAGCATCGCCGTAGTCGTGAGGAAGACCCCCGCATTCGCGGGGAATATAATACGCGGATATCTGTACTCACTATGTATAAAAGGGTGCCCCCCGCGTTCGCGGGGAATATTCCTGTGGTCAAATGAAGCAGCACAGATGCGGGTTGACCCCTGCATATGCAGGGAAATGTTCGCATACCTGCACCCGGACACGCCACACAAGGTTGACCCCCGCGTTCGCGGGGAATATGCTTTTGGAGCAGGAGCCAGATCAGCGCGGACGGGAAGACCCCCGCGTTCGCGGGGAATATACTTAGAAAAGTTAAAATTTTGCTTGCTTGAGTTGAATTTAATCCAATTCAATACCGTTTTCGTAAGCAAAACGATGTGCACGTTCCTCATCTGGGAAATTTCCGGTCCAATAACCGTTTGTGCCAACGACAACGAGGTTGTAACCCTTATCATTGGATTGTTCGATATAGGCCCGATAGCGCTGATTTGTATCAACAATGCGATGTACTGCTTCCTTATGAGATGTCTCTACATATTCCTTTTCAGAATTGCCGTCCTTTTCTTTACGCTTCCCTGCTCGTGTAACGATGAAAGGAACGGAACCGATTAAAACAAGGAGTGCAACACATCCAGCCGCAGTCTTGATATTGGCATAACGGCTTGTGTCCGGTGGGGCTTTATATTTCTGATCCACTCCATATGTAACACCTTCAGGTGTCGAAGATGTTACCTTTTGGGGAGTTTCATTCGCTGCAATCGCCGTTCCCATTAACAAACAGGTTGCAGCCATGGCTATGCAGCCAGATTTTATAAGTGATTTGATACTCATATATTGAGAATCCTTCCTTCTATTGCAAAGCATTTTTTCAAATTAGTATAGGGCTGATTCCCTGCTCAGGCAGGGCCAAATCCTTCACATAAATGATAACGAGTTCGCTCCATGCGCTTGCATGGGAAATCATCAGCTGTGCAATGCTGAAGCATATTCATAAGGGCCATCCCCGCGTATGCGGGGTAAACTCCAATTATGAAGAACTAAATCATATCCGCTCAGGTCCATCCCCGCATATGCGGGGTAAACTCTTAATGAGGTTGTCGATTTGCATTGTATCGTCTATTGAGACAGTAATTTATACTCAAAAAGATGTAATCGTTTTCAGATGATGCGGCAGCGAACCGATTACAATCAACTGTCGCCGTTTATCCAGAAAGAAGTAAATTCTCAAGAGAGAAGCAGAATCATTTCTTACTTTCAAGTGCAGCTTTAACGGATGCATCTTCTCTTTCGCATTAGGCTTATCTGCATATGGGATGTGATACTGAGTTGTTGTATGCGCGATTGTACGATCCTGTATCGGCGCTACAGAAAACGGACGTTGATACTTCAAAGAACAGTTATTGAGCATATTCTCCTGTGACAGCGAACCAAATACAGTTTCCCAATAATCTGTGCCAAGAAAGTCCAGTGCATCACACAGCAGTGTAATGTCAACATCACGGGACTCTCTTTGAGAAAGCATAGACAGTGCTCTGTCGTGAAGGAGAATCCTTCCGTCAAAATGGGCAGAAACCCATTTGCCGATATCTGAATGCTTTGAAGGTCTATCTATGCAGCGACGTAAATATGAAATCTCAATCCTGTCTGCTGCTTCTTTTGCAACAAGTTCTTGACGGCATTCATCCAGCTGCTGCAAAAGCGCCGCTTTCTCTTGCTTCAGAGTAGTCTGATACTGCTTGCCACGGGACACCTGTTCAGACAAAGAAACCACTGTTTTTTCCAAAGCCAAGATTTTTTCTTCCTGTTTGGGATTTGGCGATTGGGTTTGAAGAATATCGGATTCGAAAGACTCCATATAGCTATCTATCTGGTTTTTCTTGTCCATCAATTCTTCCAGAGCGACCTGATCGGCCATATAAACTGGTTCAATACTCTGATGCTTAATGGCATAATCCATACTATGTTCGAAAATACCTGTATCCTCAAAGATCTTTATAACTTCTTCTACACTTGTCACATCGGTCAGATCGCAGAATTTGCACCGTCCATGAAAAATGAGAAGGGCCCTGTTTAATCCAGGACAGCCGAATACCTTTTGAATAATTTGATAATTTTCGCAACCAGAATAGTATACCTTTGCTTGAAACCGAAGTGCCTTTGCCAATTCTCCCATATCATACATGGGATCGTCGGCAACAACAATCGACTCTGGCAAAAGATCGTGAATATCTCGAGATACCATTTCCGGCGGTGCAGGTTTGACCTTATACGGAATGTTCATGGGGAGTGGAGGGATCATCGTCTGCGGGATTTCACGAGATTGAGGCGTCAGCAAAACGATCAGCATTCCATTCGCTTCATCAGCATCCAGCTTGGCTACTTTCATTACGGCGGAGCGCGTATCAAGAGTCTGATATGAACCATCCATCAAGACATTGCTGCGGAATGTGATATGTTCCTCGTCAGCCAATCTCTTAATGAGAGCAGGGACTCCATAGAAAATCGGCAAATCCGAAGGCGGGTCTTCTTCATCCAACACATCAATCGTGAATGCGAAATAAACCTCTTTCTGAAACTCACGAATACCGACATTGAAGATTACCTGCCGAATACTTCCCCGTTTGAGATTGTTAAGACTGTCCAGAAGCGACCAATGTATACAATCGGTCAGCTTCATCGCCCACATGCCTTTTTCTTCGATAAGACTATGAATGTCTAGAGAGCAGCCCATCCCGTCTATCGAGGCAGAATGAAGAGGGTCTGTATCCTTTTGTCCATCAACCAGAGTAGGGGTTTCTTCTGTTGCCCAGCGGAAAGCAGCCTTCGCCACCGCCTTAATCAATTCGGTATTTGTAGCTGTATTAGGACGAGACATCCGAGCTGCCGAGAACTGATAAATCCGATGCCATGTGCCCTGCTGCGTTCTGTCATTTTTTAAATAAGTCGGAACAATTTGAAGTTCTGACTTATTCTTCTGCGATTTGCGTTTCTTTTTCTTCAAATTGTCCCTCCTCTCTTGTGGTACGCTTCCCCTGCAAATGCAGGGATATGTCAGAAAGGCCTATAACAAGCTTCTGTTCATCGGCTAAACCCCGCCAAATGCGGGGAGTTGTGCAATCGAAAAGTAGGGAGCTTCCTGTTGCCCCTACCCCCTACTTGCGCAGGGATTATGACACCTCTCGAACGGGCAGCTTAGTAGTGCCGGCGGCACCCCTGCGCAGGCGATATTTGAAACGCACTGTAATATGCAGGGATATTTTGCACGCTCATCCATTCACTGTATGTAGGTATTATATCACCAACAAAGATTTTGTGCAACCCATAAACAACGGCTTGTCTGTGTTCACTCTATGCTCATAATCTGAAAATGGGAAAAGAGCCGAACCATGCTAATATCACAATTCGGCTCTCTATACACTATTGTTTTTGGCTTCGCAGGACTCCATCTGTGTAAAAAAAGAAAGGCATCATCGAAGTTTCGATAATGCCTCATCTTGGTGCGGGCAACAGGACTTGAACCTGCACGTCAGGGACACCAGAACCTAAATCTGGCGCGTCTGCCATTCCGCCATGCCCGCGAATCTGTCAATAGTATATCATGGACAGATATTTTTTTCAACCGCCGGTGTAATCACAGATGTTAACGAATTAGTGAATGTCCAAGTTGGTCACTCGTTCTACACATAAAACTCACGCATGTCCTCCAACCGCAGGCATGCGAGTCTACGAAGTGGAGTGCGATTTCCGCATCCGCAGTCGATATCTACCAACCCTGGCTTTTTCCATATACGAAACGGTGTATCATAGTCTTCTGTGAGCCGGCATGTAACGGTATGACCGACGATTACGGTTACGCCCGGTATGATATTCTCCATATCCGGTGTAATGCACTTCCAAAGACGTGCTTCCTCATCCTGTGCAGGATACCCATGTACGAGCAGAAACCTGTTCTCGGAAAATCCATCTGCGGATGGGACGGCAAGTGGTACCATCGTCGGCGCCCGCTCGATATAACGCAGGATATCATGCCTCTCCTGTCTTGTGCAGCGATACATAAGATCCCTTCTCGTGCGTGAACCACCGTTCATCAGCCAAAGCTCTTTTGCTTGGTAGTTGTACACCGGGCCGATGTCGTCATACAGAAGTTTCTCGTGGTTACCCTTGATGAGGAACATATTTGGCTCTGCCATGATGTGGCGCAGAACCCTCACTCCATCACGGAACCTATCTATTGTATCTCCTATCACAAACAGGTAGTCATCCTCTGTGAACTGGATGAGCTTAAGCATCTCTACGAAACGATCGTATTCTCCATGTATATCTGACATGCAGTAATGCATGGTGGATCACCTCCTTTTTTGTCTGTGAATATTGGTTTTGGCCTTAATAGAGCAGTGCATGAATGATGGTAGCAGTAATACTCGGAGAAGAAGCATGGATGATGTGAGTTTCAAGGACGAACCTCGTTACAAACTCACTACTACAATCCCAGAAGGGAGGATGTACCTATCTGCGCTTATTCGGATGAGTTACTCATCCATGTGACTATGCTGCTGTTGCCATTTTACTACGAATCAAAGTTGTACGAAACTGTTCAATCGGTGATGAGAATACATCATAGCTGGTTACCGTGCCGGTATTGGGATCGATGCTCAGTGAAAGTGTCTTCGAGGCAGCCGCCTTGTAGGTAAGATAGCCGCCAGATGTTCTCGCATATGTACTATCAGTATAATTACTGTTGTATGTAATATCTCCTTGTAGTTTTATGCAACCGGTGAACATATTATCGTCTACAACAACTTTTCTGGTACTCCATTTTGCAGAAGCATAAATGGTCACAAGGGCAGGACAGTCGGAAAACATTGAATATATTTTAGTGACATTCGAGGTATTAAAATTTGACAAATCAATAAGGACTAAACTTCTGCAACCAGAGAACATATAAGCCAAACTATCCACTTGAGATGTATTAAAACATGAAAGATTCAGATCTATCAGATTTTCACAAGCGGCAAACATGGATGACATATCGGTGACGTTCGATCTATTAAATTTGGATAAATCAATACTGGTCAAGTAGTAACTATCGCAAAACATATTATGCATATCGGTGACGTTTGATGTGTCGAAGCTCGATAGGTCCAAGATCGTTAGGCTGCTGCAACCAGAGAACATGTAAGACATATCGGTAACGTTTGATGTATTGAAAGAGAGCACATAAAGATTTTTTAGGGTCCAACAAGACGCGAACATGCTTGACATATCGGTAACGAGAGTAGTATCAAATTTGGAAACATCGAGACTCACCAAGCTACTGCAACGGTAGAACATGTTGGACATATTGGTAACGAGAGTGGTATCAAACTTGGAAACATCGAGACTCACCAAGCTACTGCAATAGTAGAACATGTTGGACATATTGATGACGTCAGAGGTGTCCAATAGAGGTAAGTTTTCAATAGATGTCAAACATCTAAACGTGGAACCATAAGGCAAATTCGAAAACATATAAGACGAATCGGTATTAGATTGAATCTTACCCGCGCCGTTGCCTGCAATAATAATCTCAGTGCCTGTACGATAGCAGGTAATATCGCCAGTACCATTTGCGTCTGCCGTCCATGTTTCATCAGCCGCAGTGGATGGCTCATAGCTATCCATAAATGTGATCTTCGTGATGGTATTGCGATCCACACTGGATTTATACCAAGATGATCCAGCAGCCATAGTAGGTGGTTCTGGTGGAAGTCCAACCACAAAAGTGGCCGTAGCAGCCGTAGACTCCGACTCCGAAGTCATTGTTCCTGGAATTTTTGCTTCATAAGAAATACCCAGAGGATTGCTGGCGGCTATGCGGCTAAAGCCGGATGTATCAACGACTCCAGAAGCATCCATCCAAGACCCGTTAATTCCCATAGAAATGACCTTATCTCCAACAGCGGCCGCAGCGGCATCATCTTTGGTTGCCAATGACCATCCATTCTGCGCAGTAACATTGATCGACGATACGATGATGGGAGAACTACCGTAGTTTCGAATAGCTGCATTCGTGGCAGTAGTAACGGTACCATCTGCCGATACCGTAATAGGCAGAGATGCCGGTACGGTCGCATCAATGTTTACGGCATACGCACTGCAACATAACACGATTACTGATAGTACAGATACAACCAGGACTTGTACTGCCCCATGAATAATCTTGTTGTATCCTCGAGATGAGTGATAATTATTCTCCTCCGATTTGTGGAGCCTAAATACCGTGTTCATCGTTTTCCTTCTTTCCATTGTCCATTGCCTTCAAACTCACTTTCGCAAGCCCAATGATACACGAGCTACTTCTTCGGCGTGGGTTTGAAACACAAGCCTGCTCCCGCTCGAAACTCATCCATATAACTGCTATCATCGTCATACCGGATGAGTTTCTTGTCCGACGTCATCATACGACACCCAATGAGCAAATCCGCTTCATCTCCAGCAGCCACTGCTCATAGGTCCGTACGCTATCGAGCAATACCAACCGGTTGGACTCTTCCCTTTCCTCCTCTGGTCTGTAAATACCCAGTTCCAGTCTGAGGTCGTCCAACGAACAAGAATTGCTGATCCGTTCTTCTTCGGACAACTTCTCAATCTCATCCAGGGACATATGCAAATCTTCTCGGGCTTTCTTCTGGGCCTCAACAGACGTCCCGTTAAAAGACATATTGAAGAGCGCAGAGGCGACGAACGGGATCTTACCTAATTCCGATTGGTCGAAGTTCTCGGGCAGCACTGTGGCGCCAAGAACCATCTCCCAAGGACTGAATTCGTATCCATACGAATTCGGAAGATAATTCGCAGTATCCTGTATTATTTTCGTAAAGACTTCCTTCGGGTCTGTCTCTTGGTATTGTGGCATATTTCTTTCTGAGATAATGCCGTGTTTTTCGAGGAGTGAATCCTTTAGAAACAATTCCGCGTGAGTTTCTGGAGATCCGCTTTCGAAAGTCGGTAATGCCAGGAGGATATACTCCGAAGGCGCTACGGGAAGGCGCGAGAGCATTTCTCCAAAGTCCTGCATTGTATGAGCGATACGCTTTGCGGATACATTGGGCTGAAGAAAAGAAACCCATTCTTTATGGATAGATCCTATCTGTAGATAATCGTCCTTGGTTAGTGTTTTCAGCAAATCGTGCAATATCACGCGCATTCATTCCTTTCTATGGCGTCTACTGTGATAACAGAGGCACAATCCTGTTTATTGGCGATCAGGATCTTGCCTCGAATCAACAAAAATATGTTCGGATATATCAAGCCAGACATCATCTACATAACCAATATTGTCAGATGATATATCGTTTTCACAGGGGTACCGCACATATAGAGAATGATAAGATACTCCAGAGCCTCGTGCACAGACCAAGATCTTGTCAAAGAGACCGGTGTCTGCAAGTTTGCACACTTCGGGATATCCGATGGGATCAGTTGTTGCATCAGTATAAACGATATGATCAAGTGCCAAACGCTCTGATATTAAACGAATATACGTTGGTGGTATCATGAAATCATAGTAAATCCTTGTCTTTGTATCCATGACAAATTCCTCCTTTGGATTATCTATAGGTGAAGCAGAAGATGCTAATTCTTCTTCACCTGCGAGTTAAGTATAAAACCACCTGCTACACCGCAGCTATAATGGAAGGTGAAGATCTGCTGCATGCGGTTATAGCGCACGGTTCCTTTTTGAACCAGGCCTCTTTCAACCATACGTTCGAGTAGTTTTTTGACTCTTCGCTGTCGTTCCTCGATAGGAGCAGACTGGAATGCATCATCCGATATAAGGGCATTGCCTGCATCATTGACCTCTTTCATACGGCCGAAGTCAGTCGATGTTAAAGGGCCTTTGGCAACTTGTCCCCTTCGGTATCTGGCTTGTTCCATGCCTACTTGAGATCGTCGAGCATGAGAGGCGAACGCCGTTGCAGCAGAGAATACACTTTTCAAGGTTCTTCGAATTGGGCTTTTATGCATAGAAATGAGCAACGAGTCGCACTTTATTATTGGGGAGCAGAGAAGTGCGACTCAAGACCTCCTTTTGTTCTTCTCTGTGTCCGGTACTGCAAAGTAATTGTATGGGGATTTGGATGGAAATCTCATTTAATCCATCCCATTGAGGCGAGATTATCAAAATATTGTTGACTCTCAAGGATGTCCTTTTTATCTTTATCCCCAGAACCAGTCCTAACGACACCATATCGCACATAACGCTGGAAGGCATCGGCAAAGAATTCAGCACCACTAGTCTGACGTCCTGTTGCATATAACGTGCCACTCCATTTTTCAGAGTTGCGAATAATATCGAATGTCTTATATACATCGACATCCATGCCGGATGTCTCAATCCTTTCCTGATAGTAATGCCCCATCTCATGCAGGAGGGGGCTTGCTTTGGCCAGATAAATCACTTTCTCGGAATAGACTGTCATCCCGTTAATGCCATAAATATTCTTTCTTTTAGAATACTCGTTGATCCTGTTTACGTCAAAGCAAATTTTCCAGCCTTGGGAAATAAAATCTTTACGGATAGACTCTGGAATGAGTTTCATGCTCGCATAAAACTCATTAAATTGCTGTTGTGGCAAGCCCTCGACTACGCCTTTCATCTCTGTGACAATAGGCAACTCCGGCAATGATTTCTTGTTTTTCTGAGCCGCATGGATAATAGAAACCGCCTGCGCTCTGGTAATAAGTTCGGAGCCATTTGCCTTTGTAACTGTTAACCCCAATTCCTTTGCCGTGTTTATACCATCGTTCTTGGAATGGCTACTTGTTCCAGACAAAAGCCCGGAATACACCTGTGTGCCGTTGGCCGTTAATGCGTAATTCCACGCGCTATCAGCCTGAATTGCATCATCTTTTTGCAACTCAAGTTCTGCACCGGAGTCGGTCCATCCACGATTCACAGCGCGGCGGAGATGATAAAGCATGGAACCTTTTTTGGCTCCGTTATCGTCCTCATCTTGTCCGCCTTCCGAAATACTTCTGGACAGCATCGTACAAAACTGCCCTATTGTTATTTTCTTGTTCGGGCTGAATTTACCATTATAACCTTGCGCAATTCCGTTTTTCGTAGCCCATTGGATGTCGCCATAGTATACATCAGACGAAGAAACATCCGAATATATTTTTATATCAGCTGCCTGTGCATTCGGCATTGATCCAGCGAACAACAATCCGACGAGCATAGCAGCTGATATCGCAGCAATATGATTATTCTTTTTACGACTATTCTGCATAATAGCATTGACCTTTCACCTAATGATTTTTCAAATAGAGCAGCATCTCCAAAGAAATACGCCAATACCATCTACTGAAGAATAAAACAGATGGTATTGGCGTATGAGTTTCACACAAGAACTATTGTGTCATATCTATATAGGCATAGGGACCTTAGCATACTGATTAAAAACAATAATGCAAATAAGTGCAGTTACTATAAAAATAATACAGGCGATTTCGACCTTGAACTCTTTCTTGTGTAGTTTCCATGCTACAAAAATGGTAATGGCACTAACAATCGCAGTGATGCCTATCATTTCCCACAATCCTGTAAGTTCATATATCAGATTCATCTTATATTACCTTTCTGAGAAACTGAACTTTTCTTGCTTGCGTTCAGAGGGTTTTTCAGTTATACGCTCCGCGCAGCGCTTATTTATCCCATGCAACAGTAAACACAACATTTGCAGCAGTCACAGCGTTTTCAATTTTGGTAGATACCGCACTGGCGATTGCGCCTACGGTGATGGGCAAATCGTTGTTTCCGGTGTTTTTACCGGTAATCCGCCACTTAGTAGAATCAATGGCAGGGGACTGGCTGCCGTTCGTGCTGCTGGCTGCGGTGTTTCCGCCTACTGTAAGCGACAGGCCCAGTTTATTGCTACCAACCTTTTCGGCTGCGAGCTTGGAGCGATCACCGCCATTATAGTCGGTCATAGTCCATGCGCCATCATTCATTGCAATGGCAGTAACCTTGACTGGACCAGCGGAATTGTTGATGATCTTTACATCGGACGGAGAAGTAACCTTGCTGTCAGCACCGACGACAAGCGGAATGCTGGTTGGAACGGTAACGTTAAAGGTGGAAGCGGCTGCAGTGAGGGTTACGGGAGTGCTGCCGGTGCCGGGAGATGAGATTGTGCCACTATTGGCAGCTTTGTATTCGGAGATGATATTGTCAAGACAAGATTTGCAAATAACATTTCCGTTGTATTCAACAATATTTAAGTAATGGCTGTTTCCAATATCGAAATCATACAATGCATTTGTATTTTTTAGATTGTCAATATCCTTTACCGAATAGTATTCCTGATATGTAACGACTTCTTTATGCAATCCGCCATAAGGTCGAAAAACTGCTCCGCAAATAGAACATGAAGGAACCGCCCCCGCCATCGTCATCATCGACCCAAGCAGAGCAATGGCAGTAATCACGCCACCAGAACGGGTGATAAGCTCTTTTAATCTCATTTTAGACTTCCTTTCAAAATTGATTTGAGATTATTTCAAACAGTATAATGCTGATAAAAACAGTGATTTACGCCCAACCCACGGTAAATACCACATTAGCGATTTGAGTGTCCGAAACGGCTGCCGTCCGGGCAGGGAAAAGGGCATTATAGTTTACAGCACAATTCTGACCTTTAACGATCCGGGCGTTGAGGGAGTCTGACAGAACGTCGGACGTTCCGCTGTTTGAAGTAGCAACGGTCTTGTCACCGATATTCATCTGCAAGCCAAACTGCTTAGCGTCTACTGGCAGATTAAGAATATCTCTGCTGTAAGCCGCAAGAGTCCAATCGCTTAGACTTGCCAGTTCAACTTTGGTGACAGCTACCGGAGCACTGCTGTTATTGATGATAGTGGCATCAGTTGCGGTAGTAACGTTTCCATCGGCGTCAACCGAAATCGGCAGGGTAGTGGGAACAACGACACTGAAGGTTGCGGCTTCACGGGTGACGTTGACGGGGACGGAAGCGGAGCCGGTGGTTGGATCAACACTTTTCGTTGAATCGATCAAGCCTTCCGCAGTCAAAACGTCTTTGATTTTATAGGGACAATAACCAACGCATGAATCAGACGACGAAGATGGCATATCAAAAAGCCAATATTCATTACCTACTTGATAAAGCGTTGTCATGCCATCAATATCATGTACACCATAGACGGACTCAACGGATATGGGAGTTAGCGATTGTCTTTGAACAGTGTGAGAATGGGCACATCCATCGAGATATGGCGCAGCATCTGGCGATGAACAATTATGACAGAATACCGTTATTTTTGTCTTTCCTACAGAAAATGCCCCCGCCACTGACACTGGCACCACCATCGATGCCAATAGAGCAAAAGCTGTGATAAGTCCGCCAGTCCTGCCAAGTAAATGTTTTAAATTCATGGGTTATGACTCCTCCTAACGACAAAGCATATGTATTGCTGCTGGCAACTTTGAGCGGGGCCCCTGTGGCGCCTCGCATCTCTGCACCAACGAATTAGTGAATGTTCAAGTTGGTTATCATGATTAAAAAAATAGCTGGATGAAGGGTTGTCCAGAGAAAATCGGAGCATGCTTATCGGGATGAAGCCTTATGCTCAATATAGGTCAGAAATCACCCTACTATATTAGATAGTCTACCACATCTGTGTCCCGATAGCCAGTGCAGATGTATTCTTTCTCAATGTATTTTCTTGAGGATGGCATTCTTTGTAGGAAGTCTTACTGCAAATCGTCAATCTCAACGATTACATGGTATGTGTCTTTTGAAACACCATAGAAATCCTCCACCCTGGCATTTACGAATTTGCTTGTCAGGACTACCGCTGTCTGGTATGTATATTGGAATTTCAATAAAACCAATCCGGCGTTCTTGGTTAGACGGAACTCCTCCTCGGACTCTATATCACTGAACAGTGTTACGGGTATAGGGGAATTACAGCTATGTGCCATGTCCGTAAACTCTTTCAGGGTCATAGTATCATCTCCTTGTACGAAAATCATTTGTTGTTTGTGCGGGGCTATTCGGCACCGTATATAAGGATGAGCTTGTACTCGTGCCTCCGGGTTACATGCTCTTCTTCATCTGCGATTTAAGTACAAAGCCTCTTACGGTATCTGGATTGCTCAATACCCACTTGGGATTTGCGAGTATGGGATGTGAGCGCCGTTGCAGCAGAAACTACATTTTTTTCAGAGTTTTTCGGATCGGGCTCCTGCACATAAGAATAAGCGACGAGTCCCGCTTTATTATTCTCTGTGCCTGTATTACAAAATGGTCATGCTTCTATAGACGGCTTCGTGTTTTTGTGGATGAGTTTCTGTAACGATGTGTATCAAATCCACCCGCTCGCATGTGCGAGTAAGTTTGAAATCGAAACCTAATCCATATTCATTTCTTTAAGCAACTGGGCTTCCTCTTCTGCGTTGATTATCACGCGGCGAGGAAAACTTTTTTCTATATGAGCAAGCGCTCTTTCTGGCTTTGTTTTTAAATAAACCATGTAGTTAAACGCCCCGAGTAACGACAAGAACGGCTTATTATTCAGTTGCTTCGCCGTATACCCGTGGAAATTGCTTGCATATCTTTCTGGAATGAACTCTCCATGCTCGATATAATACACAAACTCAACAGCGATTTCTCGCACCTGCATCAAATAATCCACGGCCTTTGCTGCGTCTTGTTCTGTGTAATTGTACACATGCTTGAGATACTCCACGATAGTAGCCGCCATCTTTGGAAGCTGGTCCATTTGTTCTTTCAGAAATTCGACATCAGAAATCCATTGCTCCATCAACGGGAGCAGATCATGTATATTTACATGTACCAATGGACGATGGTCTTCTTTATCGATGTCATTGCCGAAGGTCGCTACACCATGGATAATTTTCATGTAATATATATAACCAGCAAATGTATGCTTTTTATTCGGATTATCAATGGATTGGCGTATAGTCTGCATAATCACATCTGGATAAGCCGTCCCCTCTTCTGATAAGAATGATGACAGAAGGCTTAGTGCATCATCTCTGAATACGGGGAGATATTCTGTATATTCGTATAAGGTATTTTTATTCCCATATGCCACCGTCTGAACTCGGTAATCATAACCGTTTGCACTCATCTTACGCACCTCGTGTTTCATGCAACATCCACCAACGAATTAGTGAATGTCCAAGTTGGTCATTGTGAATCAGGCAGCTTGCTGAATGTAAGGTTGTCCAGCTTGGCAAGTGCCTCATCCGGCTTTAACTTCAGACGAACCATGTAAGTGAAAGCCTCGAGAACTGTACAATCGCGTTCCTGCATCAGACTCTTGGCAGTATAGCCAGAGAAGGCAGAAGCATACTTGTCGGGGATGAAGCCCTCGTGCTCGATATAGTACACAAACTCAACAGCGACTTCCCTTGCCTGCATCAGATATTCTACCACATCTGCGGCTCGCTGTTCTGTGTAGTTATATTTCTTCTCGAGATATTCTTTGATGAAGGCCGCCTTTGCCGGGAGCTGCTTCATGCAAGAACTCAAAAAGCGAACATCCGGGATCCAGTGTTCTACCAGGTCTTTCAAGTCGGACACGCTGATCTGTGCTCTTGGCATAGGGTCTGTATCATCTATCGCATTGGTAAAAGTAGCTACACCCTTGCGGATACTCATGTGATAGATATTGCCGGCAAACTCAAAAGAGCCACCGGTGCCCAATGCGAAGTTAATCGCTTCTTGAATGTTAGGCATGAAGTTGTTGCCTTCAATGGCTAAAAATTGCCCCACCATCTTGAGAGATTTATCTTGGAATACAGGAACATATCCAGCATGATGTTTCCCGTATGTGTTTGTTCTTACTGTGTATGGCATTATTTGTTCTCCTTACGAGCGGGATGCATATGATGTCAAAACGTCGTAGCAGCCGTACAACGGACTGGCTGCTCTTACTGCAAGCCCTTAATCTCAACGATTACATGGTATGTGTCCTTCGATACACCATAAAAGGCTTCTACCTTGGCATTTGCAAATTCGCTCCGCAGGAACACCGAGGACTGGTATGTAGATTGGAATTTCAGCAGAGCCAATTCAGCATCTTTGGTTTGACGGAAATCCTCCGCTGACTCCACATCACTGAACAGGATCACTGTTATCGGAGAATTGCAGCTGCGAGCCATGCTTGTGAACTCTTTTAGGGTCATAGTATCGTCTCCTTTTACGAAAATCATTTGTTGTTTTGCAATGGCGCTATTCGGATGATATTTGAGATGTGCCATATAGTTAAAAGCCCCTATTGCCGATAAGCCAAATTCTTTCTTCAGTTTTTCAGCAGTAAATCCGGAGAAAACGCTGGCATATCTCTCTGGAATGAACCTGTTGTATCTTATGTAATACAAAAATTCAATGGCAATTTTGCGTGTATGCATCAAATAAGCAATTTCATTGGCAAGCTGCGAATGGGTATAGCCATATTTCGTTTGAAGATATGCAGCGATAATTATCTGTCTTTCGGGGAGCATATCCATCTGTTTCTTTAAGAACTTGATATCAGCGTTCCATTGTTGAACCAACTCAAGTAGATCCTGCGTATCCACCGTTACCAATGGCCGCTTATCTTCTTTGTCAAAAAAATTCGTATCAATGGTAGCAGTCCTATAGACAATCCTCATGTAGTATACGTTTCCGGTAAAAGTATATATTTCATTGTATGGATCTTTAACGGCTTGGCGAACAACCCGCAGCACCTCATCCGGAAAAGCAGAGACTTCCTCTGTCAAAAATGAAGCCAAAAGGTCCAGCGCACCATCGTCACCAAATATGGGACGGTATTCTGTATATTTGTCTAAGGAACTCTCGCTTTCACAAGTCACCGTTTGAATTCGATAATCGCAATAACGATTATAACTCATCTATCGTATTCACCTCTTACCATAATCATTGGAATAAGAAAGCCCTATTTCAAATCTTTCTCGGTCTCCGCTTATGGTAATTTCGGTGCACTGATATACTGCACATAGAGTCCATTTGTTATCCATGTCTTGAAAGAATTCTTGCTGTGTTATAAACACCCCTACTGCAATTCAGGTATTCTCTTATTGTGGTATATACAATACACCCATATCACCTATATAGGCAGAGCAGATAGCGTTGGCTGCGTACTGCCTCACACCATTCGATTATGCTCCCTTGAGTATTAGCGTAGATAGACAATAACCCCTATGTAGGACACATCCCTATAAATCACAATATTCCACCATCTGTGTTAGACAGAAGATATGTGGAAGAATGAGTCCGTGCCCGTGTCCCTGGGTTTTATGTCATAATGACCGATTGGGTTATCAGGTCAATCCGGGCTGCTGTTAATCAGGTTTGCATTTAGTTTCAGTTTCTGACTTGCGGATGAGTGAGTTTGTAGTGAGCTTCTATTGAGTTTGAAAGAGAAATCCACTCTGTTGGCAATACCATGCGAGTGAGTTTGAAAATAAGAACTTCAATGCCGCCAAGTTAACCTTCCCCTGGTATACAAAGATCCCCTTCGGTTTGAGTGAGGATACCTGCTGCCTCAGAAAGTAAAGAATACGCGAGCGGGCGATACATTTGGTACACCTTGTGCAAAGGGTTTTCTGCTGGGTTGTTGGAATAGTTCTTCTGTCTACGATAGACTAACAGATTGGGCAGCTTGTCCGGTCCCCCCTGCCCCATTGCTGTTCTGTTATTCATGCTGTTTACAGCAGTGATATACTTTTCAGAATGAGTGGAAACAAATATATCAGATAAGCAGACAGCCATTACTGCGAGGATTACCCTTTCCTGAGCCTCATCGTTATTAACCGGGATTATAGCCTGATATGATGAACGATATTTTTTTGTTTCGGGTTGTATATATACAAGGGCATCTGTGTTATTACCTTTGTTAGGTTTCGCGTCAATGAATGCAAAGGAAATAGAAACATCGTTGGGTTCGTGCTGGAACTCAATTTGGCTCCGTATCTTTGCGAGTGCTTTTTCAAGTAGCTTATGCCGGCCAGCTTGCTGTACAACCGAGTCAAAGCCAAATGCCATATACTCTCCCACTTGCGTCATTTGAGAGAACATCATAGAGGGTTTCTGTCTCTTACCTATTTGTAGACGGATAAATGTGTTTAGAGCACCTTCCCTTTCAACACACGTTATCGAGGGGAAAGTAGAGACAATAGACGTATGGGATGGAATACTTGTTAGTCCAGCAATAGACATGATCTCGTAGAATGAGTCCGTGTACCATGCAGATGGTTCTTCTGAAGACAGGGATATGAGTTTCCGTCCCGCCTCCGTGAAATCACTTTGGAAAATAGCCAATGTGGATTGTAATATATTTTTCTTGATATCCATAGACTTCACCTTCTTCTATGGGATTTTTAACAAAACAAAGGCCAGAGATGCTAAAACATCTTCTGGCCTTATGCTTTGTGAGTTTGTAGGAATTACAGTAACGGGAGAACACCTTGGACGGAAAACATTACTGTCTTTATGATAACTGCGGAGAAGAACGCCGTAACCGCAAACAACGTGAGACCGATCCGGCATTCTTTCTTCTGCTCAACGTTTGTGGTTGTCGCGTACTGATGCACGAAATGAAATATCGAAACGGCATAGGTCATAACTGCAATAACAATGAACGCCATGAGTTTCATGCGGGTTGCCTCCTTTTAGAACTGTGTTTCTTTTGTTGGTTAGATTATATCACTAACCCATTTATTTTGCAACCCTTATATTATGAGTTTGAAACAAAAGCCGCTCTCACACAATAGAGAGCGGCTTGACTTTCGAAATGGTTAGAGCTGTACATCTGCCGGCAGGCGAAGTACGCGCTCAATCTTTGCATAGAGGAAATGACGCTCATCGTTGTGATTGGTAATACGAACGCGAACCAGAGTTCCGCGAATCGGAGGAATCGGGCCATTGAGCATCGGGCACATGCACTGAACACCCTTCTCCAGTTCTACGAAAATACGACCGTTCGGGCGATCTGCACGCGGGGGGTCAACATAGGTGATAACACCCTCGCAGAAGCTGCCGTCGGTGTAAATGTTCATCGCTGCAATGCGCGGGTCGTTTTCTGCCTGCTTCACAGAGGCCTGGTAAGAAACAGCGTAATTCTGTTCCTCGTTACGCTTGATCTCAGTGATGAGAACCTTAACCTGCTTACCTACCTCAAAGCGATCATCAGAACGAGCGTCCTGAAGCATGCTCCAGGAGAGCTCACGGGCGGGAATTGCGGTCTCGACGCCATACAGCTCTACACGTACTGCGCCACGAGAAACAGCAACGATGCGGGCCAGGGCCTTATCGCCTTCGTTCACATACGGAGCGCCAGTATTGGTAGTGCCAAACCAGTATTGAATGCGCTTACGGCGCATAGCTTCCTTACGGTCGCCGCCAACAACAGAATGGTTTTCCAGATCGCCCTCCTCCGGGAGCTGGTCAACGACAAAATCAATCTTTGCGCCAATGCGGGACTGCAGGTAGATACGCATTGCATCAGCCATAGTGCGTTCCGGGTTGTTGTTCTGATAAGTGCGAAGCAGTGCTTCCTGATCAATGTCCGAGAACTTGAAGTCCGGGATGTAAACCTGGTACGGGCCATAAGAAACGATTGCGTAGTAAAGCATCTGGTTATTTGCTACGCCGCTGCCACGCTCAAACACCGGGCGGACACCCTTGACGGAACCCTGCAGATAACGCTTGCTATTAAAAGACTGATACAGATCCAGTGCGCGACGGCGCTTTTCCTGTTCTGCTTCGTCAATGTAACGGAAAGACGGGTCGGCGTTATGAATAACATTCTGACGCTGTGCAGAGAAATGAATGGGGCGAACCTGCGGACCTGCGCTGCGGCGACGCTGGCTCTGCGCACGCTGCTGCTGGAGCTGTGCTTCCAGTGCATCAGCAGCAGCAACATCCGCTGCAGCGGCCACCGGCTGTGCTTCATCAATCGGAGGAAGTGCGTCCGGCAGTTCCTCCCCTGCCATCGGTGCCGTTTCTTCCGGAGTAAGCGGAGTCGGCTGGGACGGCAGAGGGGGCATTGCCTCAAGCGCTTCCGGTGCCGGTTCTGCAGGAGCGGGCTGAACCGGGTTTTCCGGAACAACAGGCTGCTCATTAAAAGTTTCCTCGTTCGGATTCTGCATGTTCGGGTTAATGTTTTCGTTTGCGTTCATGGTATAAAACCTCCTAAAGATAATGTTTATTAAAAAGGCGGGTCAAGCCTTTTTGCCAAATAATTAAGGCACGCCTTTTAATAACGTGCCTTTGTCTTATTGTAGTAATCAGAAATCCGAGAAATCATCAGATCCACTTACTACATTCGAGCTGCTAACGAATTGCTCTTGCATTTTCTTTTGTTTTGCTTCACTTGCCTCCTGTTTCGGAGCAGAGCATGTCTGCTCTTTAGCGGTAGGTGGTTCGGTCTGCTGCGGTTTGGGAGATATAGGAGAAGCTGGAATCTCATTTTCCGCATCGAGTATGTCTTCTTCTTCGTCTTCGCCTTCTGGTTTAGGCATCGATGTTTGACTGTGACTAGTGTATGTCGTTTGAACATCTGCTTTAGGTTGCGGCATATGATAGTTCTTTGCTTGCTGTGCCCATGCAGGAGTATGTTCTTTCATGTTGACGAATTCCAATGTGGACGGATCAACTAAATCGGTGTAAGGGAATTTATCAAGAACCACAATGTCCGCGCCGGCCGGGACCAGAACAAGTTTGCCTTGTGAAGCCAACTTGATAAGTTCTGTCTCCTGCATAACGCTGCGTTCTCCCACAGAATAAGACATCGATACTTTTTCAGGAGCACCGACGTTCATAATAGATCTGTCTACTCTTTTGTTTTCCAAAGCAATCGTTCCTGTGCCTGCTCGCTTGGTCAGGTATTCAGCTGTACTCATATCATTACAAGCAAGGCATATGAAGTTCGAGCAGTTGGACAGTAGCGACTCCCACATTCCGTTCGGATATTCCTCTTGCAACTGTGCAAGGTTCTGGAAGATCATCGAGATGGAGATACCTGCGGAACGAACCGTTGCTAGCTTCTGTTCAAAGTCTGGTATCTTACCAATCGCAATAAACTCGTCCATGATTACATTAACCGGAACGTCCAAGGACTGAGACTTACGCGACATTGCCAAATCAAACAGCTTATCGAATAAGCAGGAGAAGAACAACGAAGAGATAAATCTATATGTCTTGTGCATAACCGGCATAATGATATAATAAGCACACGGCGTTTCACCGGGCAGCGTCAAACTTATATCAGGGACACCGGTTATAGTTTGAACGATGTTGTCCTGCAACACTCTCAGTCTTGTACCAAGCCCAAGTTTCAAGTTACCGCGAAGGTTTGGCGATGCAGTAATGAAAATGTTCCATGGTTTCTTTGCTGGATTATCATCCGGCAAAACTTCAAACTTAGTAACAAGGTCCGCCTCTTCTTGGCTGAGAAGATCATAAACACCACCCAGACTTACCTTACCGGTATACTCCTTGCATGTAAGTACATACAGCACCAATGCAGTCAAAAGGTTTTCTTCGCCGTTTGCGTAAATCTCATCGCCACCGCCATTGGGGTTCGACGTATTATCAATGATAATATGACAGAAACGCTGCGCTTCGATACCAATTTGCGCTGAACCCTTTAACTCTGCGAGGCAATCCCAAGAATCACTGCCTTGCAGATAGGAGAGGTTAAGTATCTTTACTGTATAACCACGTTCTTCTGCGTATCTTGCAGTATCGGAATAAAGTTCGCCTTTCGGGTCCGTAATGATAATTGACTCTTTGCGCTTAATCGCTTGAAGAATAGAAGGTCGAGCAAAACAGTAACTCTTACCACAACCACTGGAACCAACGACCATGATGTGTTTATTTGTATTGCTTTTGAATTTCTCTCGCACGGGCTTCACTGTGCCGTCAGGCTTTTTCTCAACTGCCATTCGACCAAGCGCATCGTATTTGTAGTGTCTTCCGTCTGGAGAGATACTTACGATGTCTCCCTTCTTATTCGGGTCTGTTGACGGAATACGACCTACGATTACACCGCTCGTTCTTTCGAGAGGTTCAACCTCTAAGTATTCTTTGATGTCTTCTTCTTTCATCAGGCGTGACGTACCGTATGTTCCGCTGTTTTCCATCTTGAAGCCGCGCTCATCATCTTCGGTATCCATCATCGTCTTGTCCTTCCACTTCATCATAACGAACATACCGATAAGTGCGTAAAGCATAAGCGGAGCCATTAAGCTATGGGGTAGGTTTTTGAAAAAGAAGATTGCGCATGTAATTGGATTTATGGTGAATGAAAACGAAGATGTATCATCACCAAATGGCGTCAATATACTCGACAGGTCGGAGAACTGCCCGAATATACCGCCAATCCAAATAGTAGCGAGTATGCCGATTATCAAATAGATAACTACTTTTTTCTGATTACGCATAACCCTTTTACGTATCTGCGCAATCATGCTGGGACGCGCCATTATAAAACGTCCTCCCTTCCAAAGATAAATTGATTGATCTTATTTGTGCTAAGAGCACGAATTTTTATTTCAGGGAAATTGGTAAAGAACAATCGCACGAAAGGAACTTGTTCCACGTCACACACAATGCCGACGCCGCTCATGTTCTCTGCATGCTGTTCTCGAATGCGAATGAGTGAAGAAATGTTACTTGAAACAAATTCGTAGCAGATCAAACCTTTGATAATCGCATCTCCTACTCCTTGCTCCTGCGCTGCTTTCATTTCATCGGCGGTGAAACACATTCTTTTGAATTGATCATTCGAGAAGTTGAGCAAACGCTTTAATGTTACACAACCGAACCGCATCATCGGGATATAGTAAAACGGGATTCTTATTCCCTTCTTTCCCTTACACGGCAACAGATTTCCGATGTAGTTGTTTTTCTCTGTGCTTTCGATCAACCGCATCATGTTCGAGTCATCAGGAACAAGCAAGATTGCTCTTTGGATTTCCTCAACGTGCGCATAAACGGAATACATGCTTTGCTTCAGCAGCTCCAGCGTTTCCAATTCGCACATCCGGTTCATCACCATCGTGTCTCCGCAGCATGCGTAGGTGATTGCCGACCCGGCATCGCTGAAAATCACGCCACTTGCGCGTGACATGTTCGTCCGGCTTTCACGTTGTTGATCTTCTCTCAACTCCCTCAGCGAATAAAACGTATTCACTTTCCGCGAAAGCGTTACTCCGGAAATCTTAGTTTCCGCCAAACTTGGCTTATCTGTGCCGATCGAGCATCCTGCCACTTCCAGCATCGCCGTCACATATCCGAGCCGGCGGTAAATATCTTTATGCCTTTGAGTTCGTCCTGGGTTTCCAAAGTAATTCTTGTAGAAAGAGAACATCTTCTGATCTTGCTCTCTTAAGAATGTTTCTCCCCGAAGAGTCAACGCATATGATTTGAAGCCTGCTGACTTCGACTCTTTTACAATCTTCTCTTCCGTTAATTCTCTTAGGCATTTCCTGACATAGGTAGGGCTTTCATGCAAAAGCAAGAACGTCCTTTTGTCTACTCGGTGAGAAAACGCAAGCACTCTCAATATGGACCCTTTCAAACTATGAGTCATTCAGCCATTTTCGCCTCCCATTTTGTATACGCTACCGATACCCTGTACAAAATCCGAGTCGTCCGGCCCTCGAAAAACCCCGTGTTTTCTGAGGATTTTACCCTTCGGCAGCAGGTACTTTTTGCGGGTTTCGTTCAGTTCAAAAACGAACCTCGGAAATTTACCTTATAATGCCATTTTGGGTTTGTTATTCGGACCACAAATCACGGAATAATTGCAGTTCTTTATGTTGACAAATCCACTCTTTTAAATGCGATTTTTCCACGACATAAAGTACAGAATACGTGGCCTGTGCCGGTTGCGTCAGATAAAAATTGTCGCAATAACAAGCTGCATCGTCTATGCAAATTCGAGGAATTATAATGTCCAGGAGCCTTTTGATCGCAATATTATCGTTGTCATAATAAAGTGACTTTCCGTTGTGCGACGGTGAAACATAGCTCACAAAAATGACAGCAGCTTGCTCTATTTTCTTGTCCACCACAGGTAATTTGTCGTGAATTTGAAAGAGAATTCCGTCCATCAAAAGTGAGCCATACTTGGTTCTCGAGACTGCTTTTTTCAGTAACGGGGGGCTGCTGATGGTACAACTTAGTCCCAATGTTTTGTCGTACTCAACACAAATATCAGGAACTAAGAACGAATCATTGTCAAAGACATGTGCCTTTTGAAGCGCTTGTATTTGCTCCTTTTCGTCCGGAATTTTAAGTAAACAATCCTCGATTGAGAGCAGTACATCCACGCTTTTTTGATACGCAGATTCCATAGCACCAATGGTTTCTTCTGGGCAATTATCCTCCATTGACCACGAGGTGTTTTTCAAAATTGAAAGGCACTCCCTGCATTTTTTCTCTGCATTGAGGAGTGCCTCTTTCGATTCTTTATGCATGATAAACAGCTCCTGTTGCTTATACTTTCGAGAAATATAGCGACGCGATATTGCCTCCGTTTGGATATTCGACCACTGCTTTTAACGTAGGTACATCCAAAACAATCGGTGATCTCAGCATTAAATCTCGAGAGGAATAAACGAGGATGAACCGATCCGGAATCTGTTCAGCTGCATACGGATTTTGATACTCGCGCATTTCTGCCACTAATGATTTAATCGGACCATAGTCTAAGCTGCCATCAGAATCACATCGAACGATATGATAAAGTGCATTGTTTCTTTGGAACGAAACCTGTGCCGGAGCTGGGCCATCAATGACGCTTTCCATATCCATTCCTTCAACGAACTCGAGGAAAACCCAGAAAGCATCTTGCATAAAACGGTGCTTGCCGCGATCCACATAACCAGTTACGATTTCTTTTTTGATGGTAATGTATCGACGTTTCTCCATTTCAGAAAGGAGAAATTCTCGGAAATATTCCTCGGATATCATCAGTTCATTCTGTTTGCAAATCTGAGAACACCGCTTATATAACGATGGAATTGACAGAGGTCCGAATACTTGAAGCATCCTCAAAACCTCGTAAGTTAGCTCATCGTGACATGCAAGTTTTTTGAACCTTCGCTTTTGCATTGTCATGTGGAGCTTCCCTCCTCATGGCGTTTCCGCCAAATATCTGGGTTAACAAATCGCAATTCAGGTACCCACTGTTTGTTGTATTTGATCGTACAAAACAGGGTTGGAGACTTCAAAAGATACGGCGCGTTCATGATATCTTCTTTGTTATCGAAAATAAAGAAGTAACGGTCTTCTCTCTTAAACTCAGGATGTCTCTTGTTGTAGCGATTAACTTTTACTTCTTGCTGACACGCCGTACCGAGTTCAACTGCACCGTTTCCCTTACAACGAATGATAACGTAATGTTTTCCGTTCTTCGTATACGCCAGGCTGCCTTGTTCAGCAGGCTTATAAACAGTTTGAAGATCAACGCCCTGCATGTGTTCCATGAATACCCAAAACGCATCTATTCCCTTTTGGTTGATGCGCATAATCGGGTTATTCGAGTACAGGTGCTGCGTAGTCTGATAAACAAAACCTTGCTGGCGCAGGTTTCTCATAATGACATTTGTTCCGAAATTATCGGAAACTTTCTGACCATGAAGTATTGCAAACTTCTGTGCAAACACGTTAATTGCCGCAGCAGGCAGCGTGTCGCATACCTGCAGCATATGGCAAAGAGCTCCTTCCAGCGTGTCCACATCAGAACTGGGCTGGCGGATGATGTTCATAAATATCGTCCTCATTTCCGTTAGAATTTAGTGTGTCATTGTACAATTCATTAGCTGGCGGCTTGTTTGCGGGAGAAGATTTTGGTGGATTATTTCCATTTTTTTGATTGGGTTGCTCCTGAATTTCATTACTCATTTCCACGAAAACCGAAGCCTCATCTGAATCATCTTGATATGTGGGATTAACCAGAATGGTCTGATTTTCGAAGTTATCAATCGTACCATCCGGGTTTTTCACAACCGCTCCCTCGGCCATTTGATCCATTGCCAAGCTACTCATCTTGGCTTCATATGCCAACTGTTCCTCATTTTTAGGAGCGGCAGGAGTTGATGCACGAGGAATTTTTTTCTCCGCAGGTTCACTCATTTCATAGTCAACATGTGAGTCATCGGTTACGATTTTATCCAGAGGAGTAGCAGTCTCGTTGATGGAAGAGTCCATAAGGTTGACTTTTTTTTCTTCTCTTTCGGTCTGCTCCTCTTCATGTTCTCGCATAATACGTTCGGCTTTTTTACGCTTTACAATAGCTGCGATCTGAGCTGGATCAGTCGTAATCAACTCATCTTCCAAACGAGACGCTCGAATGAAAACAGGAACCTTATTGTTGTTTGCACAGATAAGTCCTTCGCCGCGATTGAAGTTTACAATACTGCGAACCTCATTTTTAGTAAGCTGCAATACATCCTGCATCGCTTTTGCCTCTTGCGCTTCAAGGCCAAGGATAATCTTTGTCTTCGAGTTAGATATAATTGCCTTGCCGTATTTACCGTCTTGGAAAGCAAACAAGTCCGAAATATCCTGCGTTGCGAAAATTGCAGATCCACCGTAACCACGAATAATTTTAAAGATACGGTAAACGAAATCGGCCGCTCTCGAATCACTGGATGCACCAATCAGCTGCCATCCCTCATCAATGATAACTGCTTTGCGTTCGGTACGGTTTTGCTTAATACGGGTCCACAGGAAGTCCATAACGATAAACATGCCCACGGCCTTCATTGTACCTTGCAGATCTTCCAAATCAAAAACGATGAACTTGTTTTCAAGATCGACGTTGGTCTGGTGATTGAAGCTGGAGGCTGAACCGGTAACAAAACGACCAAGGATATGAGCAACACGTTGCGTGTATTCATTCTTTTGAAGAGTATTGTACAGGTCACCAATGATGGGCATCGGCTTCACCTTCTTGGTTCCTGCGATGTAAATAGATGCATTGTCATGTGTGATGCCGAACTCGTTGTATGTCTTAATGATGGCCTCATCAACAAGCTGCTCTTCCTCATTTGTAAGATCAGGAACGAGAATATGGAAGAATGTAAGCATCTGAGAAGTCTTTTGTGTCAGCCAACTCTTTTGTTCAAAGCTATCCTGCTCATCCAGATATTCAGAGATCGGAGATACTACTGGACGGATCTCCATAATGTTGATGCAGCTCTTTGCACCGGGGCTTATGCTGATATAACTGCCGCCGATGTGCGTGCAAACACGCTGCATCTCATGGGCTTTATCCGGCGTAATGATGAATGTCTGAATGCCCTGATAACGAAAACGCAAAGCCATAAGCAGCGTGCAGTATGTCTTGCCGGCACCGGTGGTTCCCGTGACTGTGATATTCGCATTCTTATATTTCTTCGTGTTGAAGATGTCCATGTTTACGACCGAAGAATAGCGACGATTTACGCCAAGTACAATGCCGTTCTCATCACAGATTTCGCAAGAAGTGAACGGGAACATACTCGCTAATCCATATGTCATAACATTTCTTTGAGCAAATTCACACAGTTCCTTCTTTTCCTGAAGCAGTGGAGCCGTTATCTGAAAGGCATCTTCCGTACGGAAGACGATTTCCTTAATGGTAATGTCTCGAGAATACAAGTAGTCAGAAATACTCTCTTTTCTCCTCAGAAGCTCGTCATAAGTATCTGCTGCAATGGTGACGAATGTGTACATGTTGTAAAAATCTTCGCCATTAGAAATGCTCTGCTTAATATACTGGGCTGCAGAAATTGCTTCTGCGATAGACTCGAAGTCAGTATCTGTATCACTACGATTGCTTGCCTTAATTCGCGTCAGTTTGAGTTTTAAGGCCACCTTGTCCTTAACCTTACCTCTATCCTGCTTACGGGCGATAATGTCCACATCGACGCCGTCACCGGCTTCCACGAGGGTTGTAAACCAACCACCGATAACGGCTGAAGGATAACCATCGCGAGGGATAAAGAAGAATGACAAATACTGACCATCACAGATAACAAAGTTCTTGTGAGTGAAGTCCAAGCCTCTAGGCGCAAGGTAATCGACAATTGGAACAGTTGGATACGGGTCAACGCCTTTTGTCAGACCTTTTACCTTCATCGTGTCTTCAGTAACGCGAATCACTCGTTCTGCAAGAGATTCCTTAGCGCTGCTCTTCCGATTATAGAACTGATACAGTGCTTCTGCCTGGAAGTAATCATCGTCTTTGGGGATAACAATTTCACTGCCACATGCACCGACACCGCTACGAATTTTACGAACAGCCTCAGCGATATCATCAGCAATGTCATCAATGGTTTTCTTTCGAGTACCAGTATTCTCATACTCAAAAATGATGAAGAACCGGCGAGCTAAGGCCTCTTGTCCACTAAGTTCCTGAATGAATCTAATATGGTCCTTGGTCAATTCGCGGCACTTAGGCTGCTCCTCTACCTCGGCTGCTTTCATAATATTACGGATGATATTCGTGCTATCAGCACGTCTGGTAATTACCTTGAACTGAATATTAGAAGGAGCAATACGAAGCCAGCTTGCAAATAGATGAATGATATTGTCTTGTTCTTCTACCGATTTCAAGGTAAAGTTCGTCGGTAAAACTTCTACGATTTTTATATATCGATCATCATCTGTAATAATCATGCCGCGATAAATATCTTTGATTGGGATTACCGACTGGGAAGGAACAACGGGAATAGGCTTTTCTTCCCGTTGTTCCTTTGTCTTCTTTTGAGCATCCAAGCCTTCTGCTTCTGACGACTCATTTTGAGAATTGCCCTTAAAGAACTTGTTGCGTTTCTTAGGTTTACTACGTTTAGCTTTACGCATTTATACAAACCTCCATTCAAATAATCTGTGTGCAATCTTATTCTTAATATGGAATGCCATATCCGCCATTACCATACCATTCACACTAATGCTCCCATGTATCCGTATCTACGCGCGATCCAAGCCAAGATCTTACCTTACCATTTCCTACATATATTCCGACATGACCTTTCAATTCGGGAGGTGATTGGTCATGACAATATTCTGTGCTTCCTTTTGAGCCGTTTTGCCTTTATCTAACTGTTCAATAATCATTTCACGGCATTCATCGGCCTTATCTTCCATTCCTTTATAGCTATCTTCAGAATTTTTGTTATCCGAGAAGTCAACACCAGAAGACGCTGATTCAGGGTCGTTCTGATGTAACAGAGAATTGCTTATTAGGCTGGGCATAAAATAAAGCAGCCCTCCAAAAAAGACTGCAATACCTAAACCTGCTACAATATATAATTTGATAGGCAGCGGTATCATCGCAAATAATTTCTTCGCGCCTTTAGCCGCCGCCTTGCCTATTTTTGCCGCTTTCTTAGCAGTTCGCGCTGCATTTTTAGCACTATTTGCAGCATTCTTTACTCCAGAATAACTATCCTGTAGTCCCTGCTGTAGATCATTGTTCTCTGACATATCGGCTCCTCTCTCGGCAAAAACAAATCCATAGGAAAGACTTTTCAGTCCATTCCTATGGATTTGTTTCTATCATACGAATTATATGTCGTCATCATCATCACCCAGTTCCAGCTTCTGCAGTAATACTTCCCGCATAGCCGACTTCATCCATACCGACTCTGCCTTCGGTTTCTTCTGGCGCGGAGGCTTAGCTTTTTTAATGGGTGCTTGTAGCGCAGTATCCATCGCTTGATTCTTTTTCACCTTCACCGGCTTTAATTTTTTCGGTTTAACCGGTTTAAGTTGTTTTTTCTTTTTCGGTGTTTTTGCAAAAATGGATTTACGTGGTACATCCGAGGGAACCTCTGCGGATGTTTCTGTTTCAGGGATAGACGGAATATCATTAGCTTCTACAATATCATCTTCCTGATAGTCGTCGATATTTTCATCTTCAAACTCGTTCTTGGCCGCAGTACCATTTTTAATAGTCTCTCTATATTTTTTCATTTTTAGAAAAGTTCCTTTGAACCCCTCAGATGCAATACTGTCGAGAATGCCATTAAGAGACCAAAATGCAGTGTCATATGCGACCATTTTATCAGTAAACTCCACATAGCTGAGTTTACGCCGTTTTCGAATAAATCGAATATACGCCATAAGTATTTGAGATAAACTCTCTCCACCTATACCAAAGGCTGCCAAGGCCGCTAAAGGTACAATCGTAAACATCATAGTAATAAGTCCGAATTGTAGACCAACATGCAGGAACTCAAAAAAAACTTTGTATTCCACTATTCCCAAAGGACCACATAGGACAACCATTTCGATTGCATTCCGTGTTGAGAAATGTCCACCTAATACACCACCAGCATCATCAAAATTTTCCGGAATGTAGTACACTTCCGGCCGAATTTCTTCGTCTGCCATTTATCTCACCTCACAGTTTGTCAATTCACATTTGTTACAATACATTTCGTATTGGCCCAGTCAGAATAGCCCAGATAAGAAAAGTTTTCCGTGGTTGAACCATTTAAAAACGCAGGGTATAAATAAATGGTATATAAGCCATACCGCTTGGCCGTAGCCGCATCATAACAAGGGGTTACTGCAAAAATAGGGTATATATCTGGATTGAGTACATCTGCCGATATAGCCTTTCCCTGCTCTCCCCGGTTAAGGACATAGGTTGTGTAAGTATCCATATCCAGTTGTTCAACAACATACCGTTTCGCTTCTGGAATTGCTGAATATCGGTTATGAACAGAATAGTCTTTTGACCCGTCTGCTTTTGTAACAGACGAAATGCTCCATCCATCATCATTTATTCCCGAAATAGCGAACTTACACATTTCAGCGCGATAAGAATCATATTCACTCTCAGATACATCTAGTGAATGAGCATCTTTCAAATAGCATTTCCCTTCCTCATTAACACCAACGCTCACATAAAATGCATCTAGAAATGATTTGTTGGAAAGGTCAACTGTTCGAATTAGTATACGGTCATCCGTTTCTCCATTCTTAATTCGTTCCATAACTTCATTGTTAATAGCCAACGCTACGCCATATTGCTCAGAATTTTTGAACGAGGCATCAAATAAAGTCCTGTCTGTCCATTCAACAATACCAAAAGATTTAACGTATGGATTTGTGGCATTGACATATGCCATATCATAAGAATTCGCATAATACAATGCGCCTTCCGTTGCCGTCATCTTAAAACCCACTTTTTTTTCAGCAGTATCTGCCATGGGTGATAGAGGAAGCCCCATTCCTTCCTCTAATTCAACAAGCTCATCACATCCGATAGTATATGTGATGCCGCTTTCCCCTTTGTAGGTAACTGTAGATGGCTGTAGCAAATCGCTTCCCAGAATGTGGACATTACTTGTGTCGGGAACGCCATCATCGACAGGTTCTTCTTTTTTTTGACTCAAGTGTCCAATAACCGATGATATAACTATCAATATAGCGATGACCGAAAGAAGCATAAATACCCCCTTTCGGGGGGTTATAGATTGCTTATACATACATTAAGTCCTCCACTTTCATAATGAATAATTACTTTTTAACCAAGAAACCGCATCCTCCATTACCATAGTAAGATACCCAGCCGTCCCACGAGTCATAATGAACCGCTCCGTTATACCACGAAGCAACTTTACCATTGCCAATATATATTCCTACATGACCATATAATTGATACTTTCCATCAGTAAAGGTGGAGTCCTGACCTGTATCTCCCGTTGTACTACCTAACGAACCTTTGTTGTGATACACTTTAGGGTCAGAGAATACAGCTGCACCGACAGGTATTGCGGCGGCGTTTGCAGGCTTCTTTTTAGCAACTGCAACGCGTGCATGTCCAGCACAGCAGATACCGGTCCACGTTTTCTTTACACCAGAATTCACATAAACCTGCTGAACCCATTCCAAGCAATGGCTACCACTTACGCCCTGAGAACCACCACTCTTAGCACGGGCAACAACCTTTTGCGCTTCCGCCGCAGTCAGTGTGCCTGCGCCAGAACCGCCTAAAATACCTCCGCCGGAATCCCATTCTTTCTGTAGTGCAAGGGCGGTTTTTTTCTCACTTCGGTATCTGGTTGCGTATTCGGACTCATTGGTTATTCGCCAATCATAGACTTTTTTCAAAAAATCCATGTCGGATAACTTGTTCAATTCCGCAGCTGTGCCTACTCGACTTAATTTTCTCGGCGGTGTCGCAGGCCCCCATTGAAATGCCCAACCTAGGAGTAGGCCTTTAACAACATCGGAACGAGAATCTATCTTATATCCTTTTTTCTCAAGAGCATTTACGACGGGATCTAGGTAATTTGCCGCCGCATATTCCTTCTGAAGACTTTTAAACCCTTCGGGGTCAGCTGCATAAGCAGCCTTCCAGATGGTTGGCATCGTATCGCTACTCGAGTGTGCATATAAAGATTGCTTGCTAACTGATAGATATGGTTTAAACATAGCGTATGTTGTTGCATCCTGCTGAACGCAATATCTCATAAACTCTTGTAATGAGCCTTGATATAAGTCATATTGCAGGCCATATGCTTGTCCGCCCTTGCTATCGTTTTGAGTAAAATACCAAAATGCTTCATCGTTCGTTTTACCAGTTTCGTACTCAATCCAGTACCACATAGCCCCGAAATAGCCGAGACCATCATCGCCATAGGACGAGGAACCACCTAAGCCGATAGAATCGATCCATGACTCATTCGGGAAAAGCATATGACCGAGTGTAGAGGCCATCTCATTAAGGGTATCACGATAAGTAACGCCTTCTTCTGTTGAACTATCGGAAGCACCGGTTGTATCATCACCAAATGTAATGCCTGCGGAATTCTTCGCCACATACACATCGTTGTAAGTAGTTACTGTTTCTGCTGTGTGATGATCTGGTACGAGCAAATCAATGATATGTCCTTTTATCGCACCGCCCGTATCCTGGGCTTTGCGCCAACCAATGCCTTTGATATAAACCGCGCTTCCCAATGGAATAACATTCGGATCCACCGCAATGGTCACACCTGGCTGGAGTGGCTCACCATTAGCAGCAAGACCAGAGTTATTGCCATTTTCTTCGACGCATGGACAATATCGTGTAATTTTAAAATTGCCCAGCGAGGTGCATTTTTCTTTCAGCAATGAGTCATCAATCGTTGTGGGTGAAGATAAAATTCCCGATGTTACATTGTTCAAAATGTTATCGCTACTCCCTATCGTGGCTGTGCCAGTGGTAGTAGTGGCTGCGCTATCTGTAGATGTAAGGGTCGAGGCTTTTGTTGTTGATTTACCTATACTGGAAGTATCTTCATAAACAGAATCAAGGGTAACGCCATCCGGCAAAATTGCCTTTTCTATCAGTTCATCTACATCCAGATCATATACGATCGGAAATACATATGTTACTTGCGCAAGGCCTTCGCCTCTTACTTCTTTCCTGATCTCGCCGTTTGAATCTCTTTCGAAATCTGAACCATACATCAGATTACCATAAGGGTGCGTAGAATTTCTTGTCGTCCTTGCCTTTGTTAGCATATTGGTTAGGTCATTATAGGCCGTTAAGCCTTCTACCTGATCTGTGTCATTGCCCTGATAGTATTTAAATGCATCATCTCCCAATCCGTTCTTTGTGGATACAGAATATCCGCTGTATATAAGCACCATGTTCTGATTATCCGTCTGTTCTGAGGGTGCTGTATAGTTGGACGTATCGAGTTTCCAACCGTTTCTCTGTGCCTCTCGGGACAGATCGTTATATGCAGCCGTCTTGCCCTGGTCTAGCTGATCAATGATCATTTCACGGCATTCATCGGCCTTGTTTTCCATTTCTTTATAGCTATCTTCAGAATTCTTGTTATCCGAGAAGTCTACACCAGAAGACGCTGATTCAGGGTCATTCTGATGTAACAGAGAATTGCTTATTAGACTGGGCATAAAATAAAGCAGTCCTCCAAAAAAGACTGCAATACCTAAACCTGCTGCAATATATAATTTAATCGGCAAAGGTATGAAGGCAAACAGCTTTTTTGCCCCTTTGGCTGCAGCTTTTCCTTTTTTTACAGCTTTTTTCGCAGTGCCCACCGTCTTTTTCGCAGTTCGTGCTGCATTTTTAGCACTATTTGCAGCATTCTTTACTCCAGAATAACTGTCCTGTAGTCCCTGCTGCAGATCGTTGTTTCCTGCCATATATCAATTTCTCACTTTCTGTGGGTGAAATAATAAGAAGAGGTTATACAAATCATAACCTCTTCTACCATTTAACGATTTATTTATTGCCATTTACCCGATTTTGTGCTGCCTGATACATTTTAGGCTTATTCACAGGTGCAGGAGCACTGCTGGCTGCAGTCAGCTTTGGTGTGGCAAATACACCCTTGGCTCTGCCATTCGAATCCAGAGTCACTTTACGGCTATTGGGCATGAATGTTTCGGCCTGATTTTTCGGCATCATATTGTAAACCGAACCATTCGAAGCCTGGATGCGTTGTACATTTTGTGCATTTTCGGATACATTCCACATTGCGGCTGCACCAACTGAATATTCTTGCCCGTTGATAGTAACATCAAATCGTCCATTTCCGTAGTCTTTGCATGCTGTCACATCGCCCATTTGCTGGAGGGCCTGGAAGTCATGAGCAGGATCAGATGCACTCGACAAAGCCGGACCAGTAGTTGCTGCCGTAATATCAGACACATTATAACTCATGTCACCAATTTGTTCAGTCGACGAATTGAGTGCAGGATCGGAATTATACATTTGGGCGCTGGAATATTCCTTTGCCTCAACAATATTACCATTGCTATCCACACGTTGAGTCTGCCATACACCAGGAGCAACTTCCTTAGCCGAACAGCCTTCTTGTTTGTTGAATTCGGCCATTTTCTTTTCCATTGCGGGATTTGCGGTATTGAAGGCTGCTGCACCATCACCGGTAGCAGCAGCAAACATCTTCATTTGTTCACCGTTTTCACCGGTCATAGTAATAACTCGTCCTTGTGTTGTATTCGGATCAATGTTCGTATGTCCCTTCATATCCGGATCCAGCGAACTCATGGTAACCTCTGCAGTCTTTCCTGTCTTATCATCTGTCCATTGCATCGAGAATGTACCATCTTCATTGGCTTTAAAGGTGGTTTTGTCAAAATTACCGCCCAGTGTAGTGCCATTCAAATCGGTGTTTTTAATAAAGCTCTCGCCACCTTTATGGCCTTCGAGCTTATCCAATTCACCTTTCTTCAGGTTTTGGTTCATAGCATTAGCGAAAGTGCTCGTTTTTGCATGTCCACTCTCATCGAATTGAGCATGTTTATCAGCCACTCTCTGCCTAATAGCACCCGCACCTTTAGTTGCAAGGTTCTTTGCGCCCTTTGCCATACCTATGGTCTTACCTGTTACATTCTTTGCGGAGGAAACGGTCCGCTGTACGCCCATAGCTGCGGCGACCATAGCGCCCGCCAAGCCTCGCCCAGTTTGAGCTGCACTAAGACCAAGCGTATTGAGATAACTGTCTACGCGAGTTGCAACAGCAAGAATACCATGCATCATCAGAACCCAAACGATAACAACTGTTCCGAGATTATAGGTTGACATTATTCCTGCTTGGGCCTTTACTTGCTGGTTATATGTTTCTATAAGTCCGTCATAGCTATTTAATCCCATCATAAATAATCGAAAAAATATGACGTTGCATACCATAAGAAACAACTGGCTACCCACCATACGAACCCAAGAACCAAAGATGTTGCTCGTCGATCGACTTCCTAACATCGAGAATGCAAATGGACATGTATAGTACAGGATGCCTAAAACGATATATCGCTCTGCCATTTCGATAAGATACATAATAAATTGATACACCAACATGAGCAGAAGAAACAGCGTCAGCAGTAGGGCGCCTATTGACCCTGCGGTGCTTGTAGCGCCTCCGGAACCTCCCCCGGACATTGCAGTAGTCATTTTTTCTGAAACGCCTGAGAAATCAATAGCTGTATCTGCGCCTTCAGTCAGCTTTGCATTCAAAAGGGCGCCGTATATAATGTTGAAAAACCCTTCAAAAAAATAAATAATCGGTCGCCCAGCATATATAAGGCAACCAGCTATGATAGTCCATGCTGTAAGGCCTAACGGAGTATCATTAGCTCCCTGTGCCAAAAACATCATTTTAGCCAGCTGCCATACATAGTTTATCAAAAGAAAGGCGATAGCGATAATGACAAAATATTGATAGAAATTTCCAATAGATGAAAAAACCAAATCAAAGAACGATTTGCCACTACCTACATCCATTGTTAATAATCCAAGGATACTGTTACCGAACGTATCAGCTATATACGCAGTAGCATCCACAAGGATATTAACGAGTTTTTCCACAAACCAATCCAAATTTATCTATCCCCCTTTGTCTTCCTATAAGCAGTTTTTAGAATGTTTGAGGTATTGGCAGGATTAACGCTCCTGCGTCGCAATGCTTCTTGCATTGTTTTATCCAAATCAATTTTACGTGCAAACGTAGGATTGCCCTGCGCACCACGAGTGACAAATACCTTGTTAATAGACTCAGCGCTAAAGTCATCCACTTTTGCCATGATATAGTCCGCACCATTATTGGCATATGCATGTGATAGTGGACCTAATTCAGCCTGTTCGGTTAATGCAGTGCTCAGGATTGGGGACATCACGTACTTTTCCCCATCCTTCTCTAATTGGATTTGGTCTGCTGTACCGCCAACCATCTTATACCCATCGAGGGATGTCCCTCTGAATTGGGAGTCAAGCCATGTTTGCATCTTGCTTGCATCTGTTGGTACGGTCGTATTCTCGCACGTTGCTGTAATATTTCCCGCCGCATCTCGAGGAACAGGAACATTGTATCTCCAATAATCCATATCACCAACTCGAGTTTTGACGGCATTCAAGCTCGCATCAGGTGTATAGCTGCATGCAGGGACCCATTCTGTCATCATGCCCAATCCAGCATCATTGGTATATGTAGTGCGATATGCACCTGTCAGCTCGTTGCCATCACGTACATGCCGCACTTGTCCTTCGCCGAGTCCAATTCCATATTCTCTTGCAAAGGCAGCTTCTGCAGCACTGCTTTGCGCCAAATACGACCATGCATTTGGGCCTGTAGCAAGAAGAACGAACTTGCCTTGAGAAGGCACATCTATTACTCGCCCACCATGAGCCTCAGCAAAACCTGCAGGCAAATTTTCTAGTGGAGCAAAAGCAATGGTTAGCATTTTACCATCTTTGTCTGGTGCAGTGTCGAGAATCGCAATACCATCTTTTATATCCAAATTGGATAGGTCGAATTTTTCCTGCTTTAGCTTATTGTCACCTAGCGCATCTAACAAAGCTCTAGCTGCTGCCGATGCAGTTTTTCCATCCTTCAGAGGAGATTTATTGCCAGTCTTTCTTCGCAGAGATTGAGCAACATCTCCAAAATCCACGCCACCAGCATTTATCCTAATTGGAGCGCCTCTCTTAGAAAGCAGCGAAGAAACTACTCCTTGGCGGCCAGAGAACATTCTGCCAAAAAATCCGCTAGATTGTCCTTTGCTTCGACCTCGAAAAGATCCAAAGGGATTGATTGCGCCAATGTCAATAGCATCCATAACCATAGAGGCCATCATTCCGGCACCAGTCTCAGCAGTGCTAAATCCCATCGTATTAAGATAACTATCAAATTGGCCTGCTACATAAAGTAATCCAAATTCAACAATACACCAGGTAACAACTATCGCTATTTTTGATGCCGAACTATTTTCTGCACCGATTGATGCGATTGCATCTGAGAATCCGGTTACAGATTTCAGAAATAGTGCAAGAAAGAATACATTCATAACCATTAAAAACAGTGTTGAAGCCACCATACGAATATAGGCTTTGAATGAATTTCGCATGGATTTTGTGGTGATAAAACAACAAGCCAGAGGACTGAATATCAGCAATGTGCCGAGCACCAAGTATCTTTGTGCCACTTCCAAAATAAACATAAAGAATTTCCATGCTATCATTAGAAGTAGGAGCAACAGGAGAATCGATGTCATCAATCCTTCCATTTGAGCTCCAAACTTTGATGCAGATCCATCTGCTACGAATGTATTAGCAGCGGATGCAAATTTTTCAAAATCTACTTCTGCTGGAACCATACTGAGGAGTCCAGAGTAGAAAACCAAGAAAATCTTTTCCGCTTGCACTACAAGAAAAGGAGCGCAACAAGATAACACACCTGCTACAAATGCACCCGTAATAACTGACAGAGGAGTTTCATTAGCCTGCGGATTGATAATAATTTTAGCTAAAGAGGATACGAGAATAATAAGGATAAATGCTATCGATATCGTTCTCAAAAAAGGTATTAAACCTGAATAACCTTTCAATATCAATTCGAATATGCTACCGCCAGTGCCAATGTCTGGTTTAAAAAGCATTACCGCACTATTAGCTATGGTCGTCATCATATAGCAAAGAGCATTTATTATTACATCTATGATAGCTGCAATAAAAGATACAAGTGGCGCGACCGCTAATGATGTGATGAAATTAAGAACTGAGCCAAAAAACTCGACAATGCTTTTTACGCCATTAACGAACCAAGTAGCTGCGGTGGTTATACCATCCCAGACTTTTTCCAAAGCATGTTGTACTCTGGAAAAAATAGAAGATGCGAAAGAGCGAAGGCTGAACAATGCAAGATAGTGCGGCTTATTGAAATGAAAAAAAACTTTCAAATCATGCCCTTTCTGGGGGGATATTCCCCTGTTCATATAAAGAGGATCACCCTCGCAACGCCGAGGAGAGCGCACGAGGGTGATCTTCACTGTATAATGATTTTGTTTTAGCCGCCTTTTTTAATAGTGCTAATACCAGTAGACATACCCTTGGTCGCCCCCTGGATAATTTTAAAAATCAGGCCTACACAATTTAAACCAATATAGCAGACGATGATACGTACAATCCAGTCCGTAGCTTGTGCTGCTTTCTGCGGGTTTCCGGCCATGCGGACACCAAAAGCAATAAGCAAAGCCAATGCAGCGGCAGCGGTAATGACCTTAAAGGCAGTGTCGTAAATGTTTCCCAAAGCCTGACCGATTTGGTTACCAAATGTGGCAACATCGCCGACCGAAGCATTACCAGAAGCAAATGCCAGAGAAGTCAATGCTGCCATAGCACCAACAGTAGAAGAAATTCCGAAAGTTTTCTTCATCAACGACTTATGCTTGTTCAGAGAAATCTGCATATCGATCATCTGAGTTTCCAGCGCTTTCTGACAGCGCGAAAGGATTTTAGGCATTTCAATCCTCCCCCTTTCTTAAAATTGAGTTTTGAACCTGTCTCATGTGGAAAAGATACTCCTCTATCTCCTAGTCCCATGAAAACAGGCTCATATAAGCACATCAAACAAATAATGTGCTTATATGAGCCTGTTTTGCTTTTCGGATACAAAAATCCGATTTGGAAAACAAAAAGAGCATGTAAAACATGCTCTTTCGCCTACTTACAGTTTTTCATACTATAATTATAACACATTATTTTTGATATACAATTACCGACTTGTTCTATTTTGTTCTACTTGTGTTCTACTTGTGTTCTCATTTTATATAAAAAATCGGTATACCCTATAACAGATATACCGATCGTATGTTTAAAAATGCTTCACCATGTCTATGCTAACTTCGTCATCAAACATTTGCCGCAAGTACGATAAGATTTGAGTCAATTCAGCCTGATTATTAGCATATCCAAAGATATTCTTCGTTAATTTCTTCTCAGCGTTCTTCATTCTTCCGTAATAGACGGCCACGCCGCCGTAGTGGAATTTCTTCATCGTTTCTCGAACAGCCGGCTTGCGTTCGCCTGAAATATAAACAAAGTCCAACAGCCTGCAGGCCTCGGGATCTTCTTTTTCAAGCATGCGCATTCCCAAGCGAACAGCATCTAATGCAGCGCTGAGCCTACGTCCCGTTGCAATCTGAGGTCTGTATGTCCTTTCGAAACGCTGCTCCTCGCTGACACTCATCAATTCCAAGCGAGATGACAGTTGCTCAAAGAAACGAGTTCCCTCTTCCCCCGCAGTTGTATCCTGGCGTATCTTCTCTTTGAAATCCTCTAGGAAAACCTCGTAATCGCTTACTAAATGGCGATACATCTTCAGAAGACTATGAACGTTCTTATAGTTCTCTTGCCTTTCGATTTGTATGCGTACTGCCTTGGCGTGATCAGGAATGTCTGTGTCCACAATAACACCAGCTCGTTCCAAATACTCACGGATCATGTTTTCAGCCTCGGATTTTTTTATTTCTTTGGCTGCATTACTTTGTGGGCCATCCTTCTGCATCTCTGCTCCCCCCTGTAATCACATAAGTTCTTATTTGCCATTTTACAATGAATAATTAAATTCTCTTTTATATTATTCGTACAATATATTTGCATTTTGAATTATACAGTTATGCTTTGAATATGTCAAGTATAAGGGTAGAACAAAACATGAATGTTTGCTGTTCTTTGCATTTTTATTTCTGTACTATATTACAATCTGAATATTTGTGTATTTAATATATTGTGGATACTTTGTTTTATCTCTACACAGTCATATTTTTCTTTTGTAAATAAAAGGGAAGAGACCTTAGCAGCCTCTCCCCTTCCCTTCTATGAATTTTTTTCGCATCGCCATAAATGGTTCAGATGTAACATAGTCATCCAATCCTTTATAGGTTGAATCCCATTGCAATGTACTATGTTCATAACCAGCATCATCGAGCATAGACCTCAATCGATCTAGTTGCTTTGCAACCTCCTTATTGGTGGCTGCATCCATATCATAGGCGATGTATATCTTTCGCATGCCAATGCTTTTTAGCTCTCGCACTACCTGAGGAACATTCTTAAGAGCATTTACGCCCGGAACAGCAATTACATTTACTCCTGTAATTGCATTCACAATATATGCTTTCAATGGCCCTTCTATAAGAATCACATCAAACGGGTCAAAATGACCAACTTGGACATTTTGTTTTTTTGCCTCACCAACTTTGGCAATTCGATCTGTGTAATCCTCTCCTGCCCAGTTAATCCATGGCTGGCACGCTGTACCACCAGTATAGTTCTTGCTCGAAAGATACCCGTATTTCGGGATATGTCGATCATCGCTTGGGTGGTCATAGCGAACCTGAAAACCCTGGATCATTCCATATGCATTGCGCAGAGGAATAAGAAACCCATCATCTACTACTTTAGAAAGAGTCCATTTTCCGCTTTTTGCAATGCAAAATCCTGGAACGCCCTCCAATTTGTAGCCAGATGTAGACAATCGGTTCGCCATTCCGAGTGAATCAATGGTTCGGCGCAGAGATTTAAAACCTATACGGTCGATATCTTCATCGCTGAGTCCCCTGCCCCGCAGATCTGAGCGGTGCTTTTCACTCAAAGTCATAAAACTTAACATCTTATTATATGTCTCGTTTTTTACTCGAATGGGGGCATGAACATTGCTGTCATCCGACAAATCATTTTCTGCCTTATCAGAAATGATACTGGTAGGTGTAAAAGAACCAAGTTGGCCAGCTTTTACTCTTTCAACAACTTCTGAATAAGGCCAATGCGTATATGCCGCAATAAACTTATATACTCCGCCTCGGAAATCGCAGCGATTACATCCGAACACGTTCTTTGCGAAATCCAAATTAAGTGTTCTTCTTTTGGTCCGGTGCTGCGGAGAACACATCGGACACATAATGTCGGCGGTTTTGCGGTTTGTATCGACTAGAGGGCCATCATTTAGGTCAATGTGGATTCCTAAGCGTCGGACAGCTTCGCTTAAACTGATAATGCTTTCTGTGCCCACAACACAATATCCCCTTTCTAAAAATATATCCCAGAAAGCAAACGCTCTCTGGGATATATTATAACATATTTAACTAAATGTCCAAGTTGGTCATTTAGTTATTACTTGTCTTTCTCTGCCTTCAGAGCTTCCAGCTCTTCCTTGAACTGCTCCTGCAGATCATCGGCGTTGATAACACCCTTGCGCAGGCCGTCTTCGATTGTCATGATCGACTTCAGACCTGCTTCGTTCAGGAACGTGCGGCTCTCACCACGCGCCAGTTTTTTGACGATGTTCCGTGCGATGGACGGGCAGTCCAGAACCAGAACACCCAGTGGCTTCTTGCTGTACAGTGCCCAACGAGATACCATGCCGTTCTTTTCGTCGCCTGCCTTTAAATCAGCAGCGTACGACGGCTCCAGTTCACACAGAACCTGCGCAGCTTCCAGAACTGCTTCACGAGTCAGTTCATCAGAAGGGGCAGCGTCTTCCGAGGAATGTTCAACATGAGCCTCTTCAACGATTTCCGGCTTAGTTTCTTCAACCGGTTCGTCCGTTTCAACCGGAGTAGAAGATGTCTCAGCAGCTTCTACGGTGTCCGGAATAGGAGAGGATGCCTCTGCCGATACGTCTTCTGCTACGACCGATTCGGTCTCAGCCGGCGCACTAGTCGGCACGCTTTCCGGCTCAACCGGAGACATCTCAATCTGCCCCGGAAGCGGGTCCAGATGTTCTACAGATTCCTCCGACGGATCAACCGCAGTCTTTTTCTTGCGACCACGGCGCTTAATCGGAGCTTCCTGTGCTGGCTTAACCAAATCTGCAGTTTCGCCATCATCAGCTTCTTCAGAGGCAGCGGACGAAACCGGTGCAACAACAGGCTTCGCTCCGCCGGCTAAGTATGCCAGCATATCCTGCACAGCCTGAGTCTGAACCTCACGTACATCTTTCTCCGAAATAGCGGACAGCCGCTCTACCGAGGCTTCTTCACCATCCTGCATGAGCATGGCCATCTTTACCAGTACATACTGATCATTAAACTCCTCGATGGATGCGTTGATTCTCTTAATGTTCATTATATTACTCCTTTTTTTATAATATGCGGTGAATGTCCAACTTGGTTATTTGCGTGTTTTGCAACACCTCCAAATAAGAAATTTATATATAAAAATATGCCAAGAAGAATATAAATCTTCTTGGCATATGAAATCGTAAAAATAAACAGTGAAGGGGAAACCTTCGAAACAAACTTTCAGCACGGAGCTGATAGAGGGACTTTATGAGTATAGTATAAATGCAAACCGGAATTAAGTCAAGAGGGGAGCGATAAAATACGATGTGAAAATATAACTTTACAAACACACAAGCAAATGTTCAACTTGGTTGTTTGAGAAGGGGAGGGGATCAGAGAGCAATGTCCAAGTTGGTTGTCAAAGCAGGAGAGAGGAAGTATGGTTGAATAACCAAGTTGGTTATTTTTATGCTTTCTTAAGAATAATTCAATTTCACGAAGGCATAACATATATATCAGAAACGTAGGGCAGGGTAGGAATTCATATAAATAGTGAATATCCAAGTTGGTTATTTTACTTTTTAGCAGGTAAGGCAACCGCCCTCGACACTCTATGATATTTCCTATTTACAATTTTTCAACGAATTAGTGAATGATTTGTATTGACACTTATATGCAGCAGTGATATAATGAACTCACAAACAAGAGCAACAAACATCTATACAAGGGGTGAGTACCATTAAAATCATTACTATTGTAAGCTACAAGGGTGGAACCGGTAAAACAACCACCGCCAAGAATATGGCGACTATCCTTGCTCAAAAGTATGACGCAAAGGTACTGTGCATCGATCTTGATGCCAGCGGTAACCTTTCCTCCTACTTTGGCTGCAAGAAGGAAGATAATCAGCCGTGCGGTTTGTATCGTTTACTGGCCGAGGAATCCACCAGCGCATCTGATGTCATCGTCCATACAAACTACGAAAATATTGACCTCATTGACTCAAATGATATGATTTCGAAGGCTGATATGGCCATGAAACTGGATTTTGTATCTCAGCAGCAGTTCCATCTGCGCGATAAACTGCAGTCTATTCAAGATCAATATGACTACGTTATCATGGATTCTCCACCGACCGAAAATCTGGTCGTAATCAACGCTATGGCTGCTTCTCGAGAACTGATCATTCCGTGTAATGTGGAACAGGATTCTTATGATGGTGTTTTCCGAGTTACGAGAGCCCTCTCTCTTGTACGCCAGTACAATCCTGCATTGACTATTCGCGGCGTTTTACTCACTCAGATTCAGCGAAATGGCACAGATAAGCAGGCCATTGAAATGGGTGTAGCAAATCTTCCGAAGTTTAATACATACATTCGACATTCCGTACAGGTTAAAAACTCGAATTTTAATCGAGTTGCTTTGGCTGTACAGGATAAGAACTGCAAGCCAGCCAAGGATTACGACAACTTTGTTGCGGAGTATCTTGGACTGCCAGCAGTACATCCTGAAGCCCCGTATGTAAAAAAGAAAATGTTCAACTTGGGCATTCACTAATCAGGAAATAACAGAGGTGATATTGTGGCTAAGAAAGTAAATTTACAGGCAGCGATGGAAGCAAACAATTCCTCACTGTTAAACGAAACATCGCAGTCTATGGCTATTCAGACGGACCAGATTTACTGGCTTCCTCGTGAAAAAGTACATCCCCATCCTGCAGAGGAAAATATCTATGATACCTCGGAGTTTTGTATTCCGAATGAGACTTCTGCCGATGGCTCTATGGGTTCCGATGTGGATGATGTAGAACATAAAGATAAATATGCTGAACTGCGGGCACTTGCAGAAGATATTGCTCGTAGAGGTATTCAGACTCCTCTGAAGGTATACGCTCGTGATGATGGCGAATATGTACTCATTGGCGGTCATAGACGTCGAGCGGCCAACGAACTCGCTATCAAACTCTACCCTGAGTATCGTGAAAAAGGAAGCAAACTTCCTTGTATTATCAAACCGGCTTACGATCCCAATAAGCAATATGAAGCCATTGAGGATATGATCCTGGATAACCTCCAGAGAGAAAAGTCGGACTATGATAAGGTCCGTGAAACTGCAATGTATCATGAGTGCTTGAGTCAGCGTAAGCAGAATGGCGAGGATATTAAAATCCGCCAAACAATCATCAAGCACCTCGGTCGCAGTGATAGTGAGATTACCCGACACCTACTTATCATGAAAGACCTTATTCCGGGGCTTCTTGAATATTTCAAGCAGGACCTTATAGCTCAAACTGTAGCCTATGAGATTGCAAAGAAGGAAGTTCCGTTCCAGCGCTTCCTCCTCGACGATAGCACATGGGATAAACACACAAAATTATCTCTTCGAGATGTTCGTATCATTGAGGATAAGTATCAGGATGCTTTGCGAGAAGATGATACCGAAGATGCATCCGTCGAGCCGTTCAACGCCGCAAATGATGATGACTCTACGATTTCCGAGACGTCCGACTACGATGTTGAGGCAGCGGCTGGCGATGACATTACCGATATTCCTGAGCAGCCCCCGGTTTCCGTAAAGGAGCATCCTCGTAAAGTGCCAATTCGTGATATTGGTTCGGGCTTGACTATGATGAATACATCGCTTTCCCGCATCAATACGGTTCTGAGCGAAGATAATCTCTCGAACCTGAAAACACGAGAAAAAGATAAAATCTTGCGGAAAATTGAAAAGCAGACAGCCTCTCTCGCAGCCCTTTTAGATGAACTTGAGGAATTAGGGCTGGATAAGAAAGAGGTGATGAGAAAGCATGGCGTATAAGCAAGTCTATTTTTCCGCCCGCTTATCCGAACAGATGTTAAAAGGATTGGACAAGGTTTCCGCACAAATAGATAATTCTACGCGTGCGGAAGTTGCGTCATATTTAGTCCAAAAATATTTGCAGCATCCGGTTTTTTATGAAAGTCGTTCGATTTTAGCATTACGAATGCCCCTCATGCCTCCTCTCGCTTTTCAGATAAGTGAACATTCCTTAGACCGCTTAAAAGAGATAGCCCAACAACATAATTCAAGTGTGGCAGCTATCGTCCGAATCGCTATTTATGAAGGGTTGATGTCTCATGAAACGTCTTAAAGAGAAGGAAGAATTAAAAAGACTCTCTGTCAACGAACGTAATGACTTTGTAGCCGATGAACTTCAGCGGTTGATCAGTGAAATGACCGAACTCCGAGAAGAAAATCGTCTGTCGCAAAATCAAGTATCAGAAACGCTGGGATTGCAGTCTCATGGAAATCTTACCTTGATTGAACAAGGCAAATCAATTCCACGACTGGATCGTTTTTTAAGAATTTTATCTGTTTACGGCTATACATTGGATATCGTATCATCCGATGATGCATGAAAAAAGAGGAATGTCCAACTTGGACATTCCTCTTTTTTGATTGACTTGTAACATGCCTTTAAGGGCAAGGAAATTAACATAATTATCTTTGTCAAATCGTGTCCAATGGGACACCACCAATTCTTAATCTTTTTCTTTCATGCGGAATTCACGGCCGAGCATGCTATTTCCACAGGAAACACAATCCCAAACGTCTTCCTCATCAGGATAATGCGTAGTTTCTATAAACTGCTGCAAGCAGCAGGAAAACACGCCGAATTGATCGAGTTTCCAATCCTGCGTCACATTTGCTGTCGCCGCGAATTGATTTCCTCCGCATTTCGGGCATCGGTAGATAATTCTATTCATAAGAACTCTCCTTTAAGCATTCTATGTTGGTATAATCGCTGAACAATTTGTTCCGGAGTTCGGCACTGCCAAAAGCACTTTAGCTATTTAGCGCGTTAAAGCGCGTAATACCTCACCGAGGCGGGAACGCCTGCAGCTCACCTCCTCAGTTAAAATGGCAGTTTTTGCCGCTTCTGGTTGTCCTATCCAGTACAAGGTCTGTTTACAACGGCTCACAGCAGTATAAATCAGATTTTTCTTAAGCATGGCTTTGTGATCTTCCATAAGAACAATGATGCAGGTTTTGAACTCGCACCCTTGGCTCTTATGGATTGTAATTGCATATGCTAAATCGAAATTGCGAAGAGAACTCTTTTTGTAGTCGTGGACTCTACCATCTCCAAAATCAACAGAAAAAGTATTATCTGTCAACTTTGTGATATATCCAGTATCACCATTCGCTACGTCATCCTTGTTTACCATGGACATCACCTTATCACCAAGGTAAAAGGTTTTATCTTTATACTGGATACAAGGAGTACCTTCTGCGATAAACTTTTTCTGGAGCAAGGGGTTAATCTGATTAACACCGGTCAATGTGCTGCGTCGGTATGGGCTAAGTAAACAGATTTCATCGGCCGTCAGTCCTTTTGCCAATTCAGCGTCATAGGCCTTGAGGACCATTTCAACTGCCTTTTCTTCGCTATCGACCTCCTGAAACATAAATGTATCAGAAAACTCCAAATCGGTATTACCTCGCTTAATTCTTGCACAGTTTACGGCAATCGTGCTGCCAGCCTTCTGACGGTAAACCGTCACCAACTCTGCTATCGGTACTACCTTACTTTCAATAAGTTCATACAGTACATTACCGGCTCCTACAGACGGGAGCTGATTCGTATCTCCAACGACCACCACCTGTGCTCCTGTTTGAATTGCCTTAAAGAGTGCAAAGCAAACTTGAGCATCTAACATGGAGGCTTCATCAATTAAGATTAAGCCTGCTGTAATTGAAACATCAGACTTCAAAACCTCTGCTCCAGCAGATACATTAAGAGCCTTATGTACTGTACAAGCAGGACGACCACACGATTCGGACATGCGTCGTGCAGCTTTGCCAGTCGGAGCCACCAGCAAAATTTCTTTATCCGGATTGAACTTTTCAAATACCTCAATGATGAACTGTTCAATCGTGGTCTTGCCGGTACCAGGGCCGCCAATTAAAAGAGTTACTGCATTGGCGAGTGCGACTTTGACAGCATTTCTCTGCTCTGGAGCAATTCTTAGATGCTTCTTATTTTCCAGGGCATAGATAGTATCCTTGTACTCTCGCTGTTCCGGTTTGTACGACATCAAACGAGCAACATTCTCTGCGATACCATACTCCGCATCACATGTTGCCTTACGGTAGATATACTTACCTTGAGCACACATGCAGAACTTTTCTTTAATGCAGGCGTTAATAGCATCGATGACGCGATGATCTGTTCGCAGCAGACCTACTTGGCTTGCTACACACACGCACAATTCATCAACCGTACAATAGGTGTTGCCTGTTGCGCTGCCTTGATCAAAAGCACGTCCAGAAGCACTACCTTCGGACTGTCTCAACACATCCACTACAGCAGCCTGAATTCCTTTCGGTGACTGATGATCAATGCCATTCTCTTTGGCAATTTTCCGCATCATCTGGTAAGGCAAAAAACCTTCGATGCAAAACCGAAATGGGTTTTGCTGAACCTCCTGTAATGAAAAAGCAGCTAGCGATGCATTGCAGCACTCCTCCGCCGATACGCTTTTGGGCGCCTTTTGGCAGAGATACATAAATATCTCTTTCTTGTTGCGACGAATAGAAAACTCACGCAATACTTTTTCCGCAATGAAGCGGTTCTGGACCCACTGTAATATCTGCGATGGATCGCTATCCAACTTGGTCATTGGTTCCTCGGCCGGCAGCTTGTTTGCAATCTGCACAGCCGTCTCTTTATCGCAGCCATCTAGTGTTTCCAGAAAAGACATAACGCCAGAAATCGAATTTGGAATTTCCTCTCGACTATTATTGACATTAAGTACGAGGGAACCGTCCTTTTCGAATGTCCACTCATCGCCCTCTAAGGTAATGGTGGATTTTTTCGAATAGGGGAGTAAGGTGCCCTTTCCCTTAAATCTCAAGCTGGTCGCATTCTCCGGTAATCCTTCCGAAGAAAACGCTTCATATCCAACGACCATGAACCCGATTTCATCGGCAGGTTCTGCCGGATACAATTTACGCAAAGCACGACATTTTATTTTTATCATATCATTCTGAGCACAGACTTCGTAACGTGCGACTGGCAAATGTCCAAGTTGGTCATTCACTAAATAGTGAATATCCAAATTGAACAAAGGCCAGGTACACTACGGTGCTCTCCTCCTTTTCAGAAAATGATGACGCTCGTTGCCGATGGAATTAACCACGGAAACGAGCGTCTGATATATTTAGTCCATCCAATCCGGACTCTCTACCTTGGTAACACCAAAGTGAGCCGGAGTGGATTTATCAAATCCACTCCAATCGCACATGAGCAGTCGTGCGAGAAGTTCTGCATTCTGCACACGGCGAAGCGGAGATTTGACATCCATCTTGCTAAATGCGTTGTTGATGTGATTATAAACATCAATCGCAAAGCAGGTCAGATCTTTTTCATCCGGCGAGAAGAATGCCTCGAAATCATCCAGAGTATTCTGGAGAACCGAAGTTGTCACCGCGCTCTTGAAAAATGCGAGTGCATGGCTGCACGCATTATACGGGTGAAAGATCTTCACCTTACAGAGCCTCTCAAGCCCCATAAGACCTCTCTGATACAGCGCAGCAATCTGCGAAGGAAATTCTTCGAATTTACCCCATACAGATTCATCGCTGCCTCGATGATTTACACTTAAAGACGAGCCAAGGTAAATCGTTGTCCCATCTTTAAACTTCAGTGTAGGACTAAGGGCAATGGAGGTGAGCCCCGATTCACCCGTAATAAATCGGCAAATTGGCTGGGCTTCCTCAAGCACTTTTCGATCTCCACCAGCGCTTTCCCATGCATCCAGGTAAGCAGAAGAAATCGAGGCAGAACCTTCAAACTCGGAGTCTGCCATTGCCTTTCCAAGAGACCACTCGCAGCTTGTGAAAATATGGTTGATCTCTCCCTTGCGGAACTCCAGATCCTTAAACAAAGAGCCGAGGGTCATCATGGCATACTCACACTGAGTAAGCTGAGACCAGCTGGCATTATACTGTGAGAAATAGCCACCGATCTTACCGCCTCTGCGCATGACCATCAAATTTTTGGTCAAATACGGTGCGCTCATATTGAGATGTTCACACACCTGCAAGTAATGCCCTTTGGACAGCATCGTCGCCAAAATTTTGGCTCCGTCACGATGGTGCTGCTTAATGGCCTTAAAGATAAAAGGTCTTACAGCAAAAGAAGCACCATCGTACTGCATCGCAATCGGAAGCTCTCCACTGATAGAGTCCTTAAAGACATCCTCCGGGATTACATCTGCAAGGCCGTGAATCGGTGCAAAATGCACATCCGAAGCCTTGACTAAATCCCATGCGGTGTCCTTGCAGAAATCCGCCAGGGCACCATCAAAAGCGCCTTCATCTTCGAAGAAGAGTTCCAATTCATCTTTTACAAAATCGTACATAAATTTTTCCTCCTGTGTTTATTTTGTGGATAACAGTAATTCTTGTGTTTTATCAAACCTCTTTTCTATTATTAAGATGACCAACTTGGACATTCATCGATTCGTGAGTGTTCAAGTTGAAATATATAAAAAAGCACCACTGTACAGAAATACAATGGTGCTTGAATAACATAATGGGGGACATTCTCCATATGGAGAAAATAGGATACTTTACGATTTACAATTAAATCGTACAAAGAGACTTTTCTGTTAATAGAATAACATTTCTTGTCGACTTTGTCAACTCTGGACCTTGAAATAGGCGGGTCCAAACGATAACTCAGTTATTTGTAAAAGTAAATTCCTGTTGGGTATGGAATTTAACCTTACAAACGCA